>ERZ842401.4353-NODE-4353-length-16561-cov-5.359445_pt1 | contig 16561 bp, 15 predicted proteins | sample MGYA00521270_ERZ842401 | MGnify/ENA primary metagenome ERZ842401 (study PRJEB31892, sample SAMEA3878208) | bioreactor metagenome | biome: Moose rumen | place: Sweden | collected 2011-10 | study: EMG produced TPA metagenomics assembly of the PRJEB12797 data set...
TATAGTTTAGTCACTTACAATTTTAACAGAGATTTCTCTTTTTGTATGTAATCCCCAAACCATTATACACAATCTTTTATTATGAAAATTTGACTTTTTCCAACATTTGTGGTATAATGTGCGTACTAATTGAGGGGAGTTGGTTATATGCAAAAACTATCTGTAAATAAAAGAATAGGAACATTAATTCTATCTGGTTTTGTTATGGTTGGATCATTTACTGGTTGTATGAAAAGCGAAGCTAAAAGCCTTAGTACTGGTGAATTAAAGACTACACCTATTGAAGACTTATTAGAAGATGAAGATATTAGAAATATAACTGTACTTGATGAAGAAATTGCTAATGGTAATTTAGATATTATAGAGAAAGATAATATGTTTAGAAAGAAAGTTATGGAGTTAGAATACTATGCAAGTGCTGGTGATAAAGAAGGTTATAATGAAACACTTAACTGGTTAAGAAATAACTTTGAAGATACATCAGTAACTATTCTTTTAACAGCTGCTAAAGGTGGTATTGCTGATGAGGAAAATAAAAGTACTAGTGATATTACATTAACTCCAGCACCTGACTTTGATGAAGATAGACTTTTAAAATCTTCAGGTGTAGCTGAAGTTAAAAATAGTGATGGATTCAGTAGTGCTGGTTATACTATTAAAGCCGATTTAATTAATGAAGCTATTGAGGAAGCTGCTCGTATTCAAACTAATAATTATAATGAATATACAGTAAAAGATTTATTAAGAGAATATGATGGAGTAACAAAAACAGCAAAAATGGCTATCGCAACTGGTGCTAGTAGACATGATGATAAGATAGTTGAGAAAAATAGTGAAAAGTATATTAAGAAAAATTTTGGTATTAACAAATAGGAGAAATTATTATGGGAAAATTTAATAAAAGAGCATATAGTACAGATTTCTTAGAACAAAATAAAGCTGTTAATGAATTTAGAAATGGATTAAAAAAAGATGCCTTAGAAAAAATAAAAGAAAAACTACACGAGTATGGGTGGAAGACATCTAAGTCATATTATGATCAAAAAATCGAACGTGTAAAATTTCGTTGTAGAAATGCATCTGAAGAAGACTTAAATGAAGCATTACAAAAAGAAGAAGAAAGACTAAATTGGCTTAGGGAAAGAGATCTAAGTAGATTAGTTGAATATGAATTATTAGGGGCTAATACTGATATTATTAATTCTATTATTGATGACTTTGTAGACAAATTACTAGATCCAAATATTACTGAAGTAAAAGATTTATCATCTGGAAAGGATTTTCAAAACTTTAGAATTGTTAATGGTCTAGTACCTAATGATGATATCGTAATAAGAAATTTCGCAACATATAGTGGTGCATATAATAGTTTAATTTCTAATGTTTTTGAAGTTGCTAAAAAACAAGTAATAGAAAGTTCATTTAATAGTGAGGAAGCAATTGATTTAATAGATGATAAAGAAAATAAAGAAAAATTAATTGAATTAGAAGCTGAAAAAAGTTTATTAATAGAAAAACTAGCTGAAGTAAATGAGAAAATTGAAAATGTAAAGGCAAAATGTATACGTTCAGTGATTCAAGAAGAAGGTTTTTCTAAGAAATTAAAATAATACTATAAGATTAAAGATTAGTCTTCAAAAACTAATCTTTTTTTGATATAATTAGAACGCTTGGAAGTGATTTGGATGAATATAGAAGATTTTAACTATGAATTGCCTGAAGAGTTAATTGCTCAAACACCTTTAAAGGTAAGAGATTCTTCAAGATTATTAGTTTTAGATAAAGAAACTGGTGAAGTAGAACATAAACATTTTACGGATATTATTGATTATTTAGAAGCAGGAGATACATTAGTTTTAAATGATACCAAAGTATTACCAGCTAGACTTATTGGAGTTAAAGAAGAAACTGGGGCAGTTATTGAAATACTTTTATTAAAGAATCTTGAAAAAGATAATTGGGAATGCTTAGTAAAACCAGCTCGTAGAGTAAAAGTTGGTACTATTGTTTCTTTTGGAGATGGTAAGCTTAAGGCTAAATGTACAGGAGAATTTTCTGAAGGAATTCGTCATTTTGAATTAATTTATGATGGAATACTAATGGAAATACTTGATGAATTAGGTACTATGCCACTTCCTCCATATATTCATGAAAAGTTAAAAGATCAGTCACGTTATCAAACTGTCTATGCTAAAGAAGTTGGTAGTGCTGCTGCTCCAACGGCAGGGCTTCATTTTACTAATGAATTGTTAGATAGAATTAAAGATAAAGGTATTAATATTTGCTATGTTACATTACATGTTGGATTAGGTACATTTAGACCAGTAAGTGTATCTAATATTAAAGAACATGAGATGCATAGTGAGTTTTATATGATGAAAAAGGAAGTAGCTGATTCCTTAAATAAAGCTAAAAAATCAGGTAAAAGAATTATTGCTGTTGGAACAACTACTACTAGAGTGTTAGAAACTATTATGTCTGAAAAAGGAGAATTCTCTGAATGTTCTGGTTGGACTAAAATATTCATTTATCCAGGTTATGAATTTAAAGGAATAGATGCTTTAATAACTAATTTTCATCTACCAAAGTCAACACTTGTTATGCTAGTAAGTGCTTTAGCTGGTAGAGAAAATATATTAAATTCTTATAATATAGCAGTTAAAGAAAAATATCGTTTCTTCTCCTTTGGAGATGCAATGTTTATTAAATAGGAGGTATTATGATAGTTAAGTATAATTTAATTAAAACTGAAAAGAATACTAAAGCTCGTTTAGGACATATTGAAACTAACTATGGTGAATTTGATACACCTATGTTTATGCCAGTAGGTACTAGAGGAACAGTTAAATCATTAAACCCAGAAGAAGTAAAAGAATGTCATTCAGGAATAGTTTTAGCTAATACTTATCATTTATGGTTACGTCCTGGAGAAGATATTGTAGATGCTTGTGGAGGTTTACATAAATTTATGAATTATGATGGACCAATACTTACAGATAGTGGTGGTTATCAAGTATTCTCTCTAGCTAAAAATAAAAAAGATATTACTGAAGAGGGAGTTAATTTTAAAAGTCATATTGATGGTAAGAAATTATTACTTACACCAGAAAAATCAATTATGATTCAAAATAAATTAGATAGTGATATTGCCATGAGTTTTGATGAATGTCCTCCTGCTAGTGCTTCTCACGAATACTTAGAAAATAGTGTTAAGAGAACACTTAGATGGGCTGAAAGAGGTAAAAAGGTTCATAATAATCCTAATCAGGCTTTATTTGGAATTGTTCAAGGTGGGCCATATGAAGACTTAAGAAAGTTTTCGGCAATTGAGACTGTTAAAATGAACTTTGATGGTTATAGTATTGGTGGAGTAGCTAATGATGGTGAATCTAAAGAAGATATGTATAAAGCCATTAAGTATTCAACTCCATATTTACCAGAAGATAAATTGCGTTATTTAATGGGAGTAGGAGAACCAGTAGATATCTTAGAAGGAGTAGAACTAGGAGTAGATATCTTTGATTGTGTTTTACCTACTAGAATAGCTCGTCATGGTCAAGCATTTACTAGAGCTGGAAAAATTAATTTAAATAATGCTAAGTATAAAGTTGATTTAAATCCAGTAGAAGAGGATTGTGACTGTTATTGTTGTAAGAACTATACTCGTGCTTATATTAGACACTTAATAAGTGTAGGAGAAACTTTAGGTGGTAGATTATTATCTATTCATAATATTAGATTTTTAATAAGATTAACTGAAGAAATTAGAGAAGCAATAAAAAAAGATAGTTTCTTAGACTATAAACAGGAATTTTTAGAAAAGTATAATAGTAAAGAGAGTAAATAATTACTCTTTTTTAAATGTAAAAAATAGGACTATTATTACTATGATTTGTTTCTTCTATAGGAGTAGTATCATTTATTTCATTAGCTATTTTAAATAGTGTTTTAGCATTAGAAAACAAAGGCTTTACTTGATAAACTATTGGAATAGCTTGATTAATTACCCCCAAAGTTTTACCTGTACCATCTATGATTGTTCCCCATTTAATGCCTTTTAAAGCAGAAAAAGCTTGAGCTAAAATACTAGGATTTTGATATGGATACATAAAGTCACCTCTATAACAATATATGACAAATGCATAAAAAGTTTAAAATAGTATTTTAAATTTGCAAAAGTTATGTTAAAATGATAATGGTATAGAAAGATAAAGAGGAAGGTAATTGTATGCTAGGAAAGAAAAAGAAAGCTAAAACTAATACAGCTACAGCTCAACAACAAGCACCTAAGAATGCATCAGCTGCAGTGGCTCAACAACAAGCAGATCAAAACAACCAAGTAGCAAATACAGTTCAACCAGCTGCACAAGACAATAGTGTACAAGCTGCTGATAATCAACAAGTTGCTATGCCACAAGAAACTGTTTCTCAAATGGGGGAACGTACAAGAGTAAGAAGACCTTTAAAAAGTTATAAATATAAAATAATAAATGGTGTTGGTAAAAAAGAATCCGGAGGCTTTGATGCTGAAAGTGAAGAAGATGTTCGTAACTTTTTACTTTCTCAAGAATATCAAGTATTAGAAGTTAGAGAAAGAGGTAAAGGTGACATTGACATTGGAATGAATTCTCCAATTGGTGCCAGTGATTTATCATTCTCTTTAACACAATTATCTACATATTTGAAATCAGGTATTCCTTTAGCAGATTCTGTAAAAATCTTAGCAAAACAATCAACTAAACCAAAACTTAAGAAGAGTTTTAGTGAATTAGTTTATCAATTATTAAAAGGTGAAAGTTTATCAGAAGCTATGATGATGCAAGATAAAATATTCCCTAAGTTATTAATAAACATGGTAAAGACTGCTGAAATGACTGGAGATTTACCTTCAATCTTAGATGATATGTCTGAATACTATACATCAATGGATCAAACTCGTAAACAAATGAAATCAGCTATGACATATCCGGCTGTTGTCTTAACAATTGCCTTTGGTGTTTTGATTTTCATGCTTACATACTTAGTTCCACAGTTTACTACTATGTTTGAAGATAATGGTGCAGAATTACCAATGTTAACGCAAATAATTATTAAGACCAGTGATTTTATTAAAGAAAAATGGTATATTTTATTAATTGCTGTAGTAGCAGTAGTAGTAATATTTATGCAGATTTATAAAAGAAGTCAACCTTTTAGAGAAAAAGTCCAAGTATTATTAATGCATTTACCTGTTATTAAAGATGTTATTATCTATAATGAAATTGCTAACTTTACTAAAACATTCGCATCATTATTAAACCATGGTGTATTTATTACTGATAGTATGGAAATCTTATCAAAGATTACTAATAATGAAATATATACTAAGATTATTAATCAAACACTTGAAAATCTTGGAAAAGGTGATTCTATATCATCTGCCTTTAGAGGACAATGGGCTATTCCAATTGTTGCTTATGAAATGATTGTTACTGGTGAAACAACTGGTCAATTAGGTGCCATGATGGAAAAAGTTGCATCTCACTTCCAAATGTTACATAAGAACGTTATTGATCAGATGAAGAGTTTAGTTGAACCGGTTATGATTGTTTTCTTAGCCGGAGTAGTTGGAGTTATCTTAATCTCAATTATTCAACCGATGTTCTCTATGTATAGTCAAATTAAATAAGGAGGTAATTAATTATATGGAAACTTTATATTTAATTATCTTTTTTATTTTAGGATTATTATTTGGTTCATTCTTTACAGTAATAGGTATAAGACTACCTAATCATGAAAACTTTTTAAATTCCCGTAGTTATTGTGATAAATGTCACCATCGTTTAAGTTTACTAGATATGGTACCTTTAATTTCATTTATGTTATTAAGAGGAAGATGTCGTTATTGTAAAGGTAAAATTGATGCATTATCATCATACATGGAATTCTTTACTGGAGTATTATTTGCATTAGCTTATTATGTATTTGGTTTTTCCTATGATTTATTAATTGCTATAGGAATAGTTTCAATGTTATCAATCATTTCAGTATCTGATTTATCATACTATGTTATACCCGATGAAGTAATAGTCTTCTTTGCTTGTTACTTTATAATTATTAAAATACTACAAGTTGGACCAATAAATGCCCTATGGAGTATTTTATCAGGAGTAGGTTTATTTGCCGTTATGTATGGAATAATGTTACTTGGGAATGCATTATTTAAAAAAGAGACTTTAGGTGGCGGTGATATTAAAATGATGTTTGTTTTTGGTATCATTCTCCATCCTTTATTAGGTTTAATTGTTATTTTCTTAGGAAGTGTTTTAGCTCTTCCAGTATCATTATTTTTATTAACAAAAAGACATGAACGTTTAGTTCCTTTTGGACCATTTTTACTAATAAGTTTAACATTTATTTATTTCACAGGTATTAGTGCTCCTATGATAATAGAATTTATAAAGCTACTTTAGTAGCTTTTTTACTTGAAATTATTATTACGTTTTTATATTATAAATATAGGTGGTGATTCTCATGAAAAATATTAATATTTTACCAGCTGATACTTATACGGTTATTAATAAAACTATTATTACTGATAGTGATAAAAAAATAGTATCTATGTTATACCAACCAATTGTTGGTTTTACAGCTGTTAGTTTGTATTATTCATTAATTTCAGACTTAGATAAAATAGAAATAATTAGTGATGAGTTAACCCATCATCATTTAATGGCTACTATGCAATTATCTTTAGATGATATTATGATTGCTAGAGAAAAATTAGAAGCAGTAGGACTTATAAAAACTTATTTAAAAAAAGATAATATTAATCAGATGGTTTATTTATTATATTCACCACTTACACCTAATGAGTTTTTTAATCATCCAATATTAAATATTGTTTTATATAATAATTTAGGTAAAAAAGAGTATGAAAAAATAATTAATTATTTTAAATTACCTAGAATTAATTTAAAAGATTATGAAGATATTACTTGTAGTTTTGATGAAGTATTTACTCCAGTTAGAGGAACTATTGATAATATTTATGAAGATATTACTAAAAGAGATTCTAATAATATTAAAATTAATAAAGGTATTGATTTTAATCTTATTATTTCTGGTATTCCTGAAAGTCAATTAAATCCTCGATGTTTTACTGATGATGTAAAAGATTTAATTAATAATTTAAGTTATATTTATAATTTAGATAGTTTAGATATGCAAGGTTTAATTAGAAATTCTTTAACTGAGAAAGGTACTATTGATAAGACTTTATTAAGAAAGAGTTGTCGTAATTATTACCAATTTGATAATTTTGGTAATTTACCAACTTTAATTTATAATAGACAACCAGAGTATTTAAAGAAACCAGCAGGAGATAATTCTAAGTGGGCTAAGATGGTTTATACTTTTGAAAATATTACTCCATATCAATTATTAAAAGCTAAATATAAAGGAGCAGAACCTACTGATAGAGATAAAAAGCTAATTGAGAGTTTATTAATTGATCAAAAATTAAATCCTGGGGTAGTAAATGTTTTAATAAGTTATGTTTCCAAAGTAAATAATGAACAATTAACTAAGAGTTATGTTGAAACTATTGCTGGTCAATGGAAAAGACTTAATATTGAAACAGTAGAAGAAGCTATGAAAATTACTGAAAAAGAACATAAAAAGCTTAAGAAGACAGTTAAACCTAAAGAAAAAGTAGTTAAAGAAGAAAAGAATATTCCAGCTTGGCTTAATAAAGAACAAGATGTTGAAAATTTAGAAGAAACTGAAAAAGAAGAACTAGATAAAATCTTAGCTGAACTTATCTAGTTCTTTATTTGTAAAATTGTGTAAATATAATTATAAAAAGTGTCAATCTTATTACGAGTAAATAATTAATATGATACTATTGATTAGGAAGATATGAGGTAATTATGAGAAGACGAAATACGGAATTTTACAAGTTAGTTAAAGATATACTTATTAATAAAGAGTTTAATAAATTAAAAGATATTAGACATCATGGAATAACTAGATATGATCATTCTTTAAGAGTAGCTTATTATACATATATTGTTTCTAAAAAATTACATTTGGATTATGTAAAGGCTACTAAAGGAGCTTTATTACATGACTTTTTTATTGATGAAGTTAGTTCTATGGATGGATTATCTAGACTTAGAAAACATCCTGAATTTGCAATTATAAACGCTAAAAAGTATTATGATTTAAGTCCTATGGAAGAAGATATTATTAAGACTCATATGTTTCCAGTAACTTTTACTCCACCTAAGTATTTAGAAAGCTGGTTAGTTGATATTATTGATGATGTAGCATCTGTTTATGAAAGAAGTTATAGCTTTAAAAATCAATATGCATCAACAGTTGGAGTACTATTAATTATGTTTTTTACTTATATGCGTTAACTATTTGGTTAACTCTTTTTTTTAATAATTATTTATGATACAATTTATAAGAGGAGGATAAGAGTATGCATAAAACATTTATATTAGGGCATAAAAAACCAGATACTGATTCTGTTACATCGGCAATTGGCCTTTCTTATTTAAAAAACGCTTTAGGCGAGAATACTGAAGCTAGAGTTATAGGGGATATTAATAAAGAGACACAATTTGCTTTAGATAGTTTTAAAATGCCAGCTCCTAAATATTTAAATGATGTTAAATTACAAGTACGTGATATTGATTATCATAAAGGCTTTGTTATTAAAGAAACTGATAGTATAATGCATGGGTATCAATCAATGTTAGAAGCTGATTTGACTGGTGTTCCGGTAGTTAGAGAAGATAATACTTTTTATGGTTTAATTACTATTAAAGATTTATCACGTGTTATGATTAATGATAATATTGATAATTTATATACTTCATATGATAATTTGTTATATGTCTTAAAAGCCGAAGAAGTAAATCGTAGTGATGATGAAATACGTGGTAAATTATTAGTCGCAGCTTTTAAAAGTACAACATTTATGAATGATATTGTTTTAAAGAAAGATGATATTCTAATAGTAGGGGATAGACATAGTATCTTAGAATATGCAGTTAATTCAGGTGTTAAAATGATTATTCTATCAGGGAATTCAGTTATTAAAGATGAACACTTAGAAATAGCTAGAAGAAATCATGTTAATATTATTAGGACTCCATATGATACTTATAAAATTTCTAGATTTGTTGTTTTAGCTAATTATATTAAGACAATGGTAAGTATGTATAATCCTACTAGTTTCTTAGAAACAGATTTTATATCTGATGTTTTAGATATAAATAATAAATTAAAACATACTAATTATCCAGTAGTTAATAAAAATAATAAATGTTTAGGTTTATTAAAAATAACTGATTTATCTGAAAAGCATCCTAAACAAGTTATTTTAGTAGATCATAATGAAAGGTTACAGAGTGTTGAAGGTTTAGAAGAAGCTGAGATTGTTGAGATATTTGATCATCATAACTTAGGTAGTATTACGACTAATAATCCTGTAAATTTCCGAAATATGTCTGTTGGTTCTACTTCTACAATAGTTTATATTTTATTTAAAGAAAGACAAGTAGAAATACCTAAAGATATAGCAGGTATCTTATTATCAGGAATTTTATCTGATACTTTAATTTTAAAGAGCCCAACAGCTACTGAAAAAGATAAAGAAGCTGTTTATGAATTATCAGAGATAGCTGGAGTTAATTATCAAGAATATGGAATGGAATTATTAAAATCTGGTACTTCTTTAGAAGGTATGACCAAAGAAGATGTTTTATATAATGATTATAAATTATATACAGTAAATGATAAGCATTTTGCGATAGGACAATTCTTCACTATGAATTTTGAAGAAATTGAAAAAGAAATAGATGGTTATGCTGATGTACTAGATAAAGTTGCTGAAGCTAATAATTATACTTTAGTAGCTTTATATGTTACTGATATAGTTAAGAATGGTAGTTATGTAATTTATAATAGAAAAGGAGCTAATGTAATTGATTTAGCATATCCGGGAGATGTCTATGAGGGATACTTTATTGAAGGTTGTGTTTCTAGAAAGAAACATATAGTTCCAGTAATTATGGAAATTCTTGAGAACTAGGAGGAAATATGGTTGAGAAGATTGTTGCAACTATTGTAGGACTTTTTGCAGGATTTAGTAGTATTCCTTTTGGAAAAGAATTAATTGTTTTTATTATTTCTTTAATGCCAATACTAGAACTTAGGGGAGGACTTATTGCAGCTTCTTTACTAGGTTTAGATCCTATTAGAAGTTATATTATTAGTATTATAGGAAATATTATTCCAGTACCATTCATTTTATGGTTAATTAATTATATTTTAGATTATATGCGTAAGAGTAAACATTTTTCTAAAATAGCTAAATGGTTGGATAAAAAGGTAGATAAGCATAAAGGACAAATAGAAAAATATGGTTTTTGGGGCTTAATCTTATTTGTAGGAATACCACTTCCTGGAACAGGAGCTTGGACAGGGTGTTTAATAGCTTCAGTTTTAGAAATGGATCGTAAGAAATCATTCTTAGCAGCCCTAATTGGTATATTTATAGCTAGTATAATTATGATGATTATTTCCTTTGGCTTATTAAAAAGTATTATAGGATAGGTGATATTATGACAAGTAATCAAGTTGGTTTGTTAACTACTTTTCTATTAGGGATATTTATTCTAATAGGAGCAGGTATTTCATTATTAGTTAATAAGAAAAATAAAATTATTGATTTTTCTATGGGATTAGCTTTTGGAGTAATTGTAACTTTAATTATAGTTGATTTATTACCAGAAATATTTGAAGGATTAGGATTAAAATATCTTCCATTATTTATTATTTTTACAGCAGTAGGTTTTTATATTCTTAAATTACTTGATAATTATATTCCAGATCATCATGAACATCATATGAATAAGAGTGAGAATAATGCTAATTTAACTCATATTGGAATAATGACTACTTTAGCAGTTATTCTTCATAATATTATTGAAGGTATGGCTGTTTATTCTACGGCTTTAAGTGATAGTTCATTAGCTGTTTCAATAGCTATTGGAGTAGGATTTCATAATATTCCTTTAGGAATGGTTATTGCTAGTAGTTTATATCATAGTAATAAAAAACAAGGTAAAACATTACTATCAATATTATTAGTTTCAATCTCAACTTTCTGTGGTGGTCTAATTATGTATTCTTTTAAATTTATGACTGTAAATGATATTGTTTTAGGAATACTTTTATCAGTAACTTTAGGAATGCTTTTATTTATTGTTTTGGATGAATTATATCCAAGAATAAAAGATACTAAACAAAAGAAAATAACTTATAGTGGAGTAGGATTAGGAGTAATACTCCTAGTAATATCAATGTTTATTTAACATTTAAAATGTACAAGATTTACTTTTCTTCGTACATTTTTTTATTTCTATGGTATTATAAAAATAGGAGGTTATTATGGAATATAAATATAAAAAAGATTTAGATAAAAATATTTTTAGAGGATATGATATTAGAGGAATATATCCTACTAATATAGATGAAGATACAGCCTATACCTTTGGATTGGGCTTTGGGACTCATATTCAAAAACTGGAGAAAAAGAAATGTGTTGTTGGTCACGATAATAGATTGTCATCTCCTAGTCTTTATGAAGCAGTAATTAAAGGAATTACTGATACTGGAGTAGATGTAGTAAGACTTGGACTTTGTACAACTCCAATGTATTATTATGCTTGTATTAAGATGGGAATACCAAGTGGGGCAATGATTACAGCTTCACATAATCCAAAAGATGATAATGGTATTAAATTTGCTTTCGATGAAAAGGGTAATTGTAAAGGACAAGAAATACAAGACTTCTTAGCTGAATTAATTGAAGGTGATTTTGTTTCAGGAAATGGATCAGTTTCAGACTATGATATTGAACCTGAATACTTAGAGTTATATAAGAGTAATTTACACTTTGGAGATAGACATTTAAAAGTAGTTTTAGATCCAGCTAATGGTACAACATCAGATTTCTGTCGTAAAGTCTATGAATTGTTCCCAATGGATTTAACTATTATTAATGAAGAAAGTGATGGTAATTTTCCGAATCATCATCCGGATCCATGTGTTGAGGCAAACCTTGATCAATTAAAAGCTAAGGTATTAGAACTAGGAGCTGATGTTGGTATTTCATTTGATGGAGATGGAGATCGATTAGGAGTAGTTACTAATACTGGTAAATATATCGCAACTGATATTTATATGATTATTATTATTCGTGATATCGTTGATAAAGTTGAGAAAAAGAAATTCCTATATGATGTAAAATGTTCTAAGACACTAAGTGATGAAATAGAAAGACTTGGAGTAGAAGGAGTTTGCTACCGTACTGGAAATTCTTACACTAAAGCTAAGGTAAGAGAAGATAATTTGCCTTTTGGAGGAGAATTATCAGGACATGTTTATTTCAATGATCGTTGGCCAGGATTTGATAGTGGAATGTATGCTGGACTTAGGTTACTTGAGATTATGTCTAAGACTGATAAAAATATTGAGGATTTATTAGAAGGAATTAATCATTACTATTCTACTGAAGAAATTAAGTTTGCTTCAACTGATGAGAAAAAAGTAGAAGTAGTAGACAAAGTAAAAGCATATGCTGATTCATGTGGTTATAAATATAATGATATTGATGGTATAAGAGTTAATTTTGATGATGGTTGGGCTTTAGTTAGATACTCTAATACCGGTCCAAATATAACGGCTAGATTTGAAGCAAATACTGAAGAAAGATTACAGGCATTACAAGAAGAGTTTGTAGGTAAAATAAATGAGTACAACAACTAAAAAAGCATATGTCTATAAAATGGATCTAGTCGCAGCTAATGTTTTAGGAACTGTTATATTCATCTTATTAATGGTTTTCAGTTTTTTTATTAATGCCAATATGCTACTTGATATGAATCTAGGTGTTATGCTTATTGTAATGATTCTTTATTTAGCTCTTCATGAATTCTTACATGGAGTAGGTTATTTACTAGGTGGTACAAAGAAAGAAAATATATCATTTGGAATAGCTTTAGAAAAAGGAATCTTATATTGTATGGCTTATCAAGAAATAACTAAGAAGAACATTTTAATATCTCTACAAATGCCATTTGTAGTAATAGGGGTAATTACTTATATAATTGGTTATTTCTTTAATATTTCATTACTTATTTGGTTATCAATAATTAATTTAATTGGTGCTTCAATGGATTTAATGATGTTTTTATATATTTGGAGACTTCCTAAAGATACAGTTTATAGTGAATCGGGAAATCCAGATGAATTTGTATTAATATCTTCTGAAGATTTAACTAAGAAAAAAAGTCTTTATTTTAAAATAGTAGATACTAAGGATTATAAAAAATCTGATTATCAATTTAAAGATATTAAAAAGATATCTATTAGTAAAACATCTTATATAGTACTAGCTGTCCTAATAGGTGTCGCAATACTGTCAAGTATTTAAAAAGTTAATGTTAATCATTAACTTTTTATGTTATAGTCAATATATGGTTGAAAAATGTAAATACATGTGTTATATTGGAAAAGACGTTTTAGGATATATCTTTACCTATACTACATGCAAATGTGGGTTTTTTGCTTAGTTTAATATATTTATTAAGGAGGAAACAATGCCAATAAGTGAAGTAGAATTCAAAAAAGAGAAAAAGATTCTCAAGAAAGTCCAAAATTTATTAGAAGAGACTTTATCTTCTTTAGGAGAAGATGTTATTGAAGATGAAGAAGGTCTTACAGAATTTAAGAAAATGATGTGGGAGAATGCTAGCAGTTTTGATGCTGGTGAGTCCCAACAAGTAATGGCGGCAACAGCTCTAGAAGCCGATAAAGTATTTAGAAGACGAGATTACTTTAAACGACTATGTAAAATAAAAAACAAACCGTATTTCGCAAGTATTGTCTTTAAAGATGAAGCAGGAGAAATATTTAATATTTATATGTCTCTAACATACTTAAAAGATGAAGATTCAAATAATATTTTATTTGACTGGAGAAGTCCAATCTGTAGTTTATTTTATGATTATGAAACAGGTCCTTGTAGTTATGTAGCTCCTGAAGGAATAATTAGTGGTGAATTAAAAAGAAAAAGACAGTATAAGATTGAGAATAATAAACTATTGGGAGTATTTGATAATAGTTTAAATATTAGTGATGAAGTACTTCAAGAAGTTTTATCTGAAGAATCAAGTGATAGAATGCGTCAAGTAGTTAATACTATTCAACAAGAACAAAATCAAGTTATTAGAAATTTAGATGACGATAATTTAATTGTTCAAGGAATAGCTGGTTCGGGTAAAACAACAGTTGCCTTACATAGAATAGCTTTCTTACTATATCGTTTGAAGAATTTAAATAGTAATAATATTTTGATATTTTCTCCTAATAATGTATTTACTGAATATATTTCAGATGTTTTACCATCACTAGGAGAAGATAATACACTACAAACAACTTTCTCAGATTATTTAGAAGCTTTTATTACCGAATATTATGGAGTAGAAAGTTTTACTGATTTTATTTCTAGATATTATTCTTATAATGAAGTTAATCCTGAATTAGTAGAGTATAAACAAAGTGATCAAATTATTGAAGATTTAGATAATTATTTAAATGATTATATAAGTAATTGTAAATTTACTTCTTCATTTAATGAAGGAGAAGCTCACCATATAGAAAAAGATGAAATAAATGAAATGTTACAGTATAAGTATGATAGATTACCTTTATTTGAAAGAGTAGATGAGATAGCTGAAAAATTATGTTCAAACAATTATAAAGGTAAATTAGCTAAAAAGAAAACTTATTTAAAGTTATTATATAAGAATAGTAATTTTGAAAAAGATTATCAAAAGATTATGAAAAACTTTTATTTAAGTGATTATTGTAAGATTAAATTACCTGAAAAGTATATTAATAGTTTTATTTATAAAAATATTATTAATTATGAAGATGCTTTGATTTTTACTTATATAAAAGGTAAATTAGAAGGATTTATTTATGAATCAACTATTAAACAAGTAATTATTGATGAAGCTCAAGATTATAATAGAATGCAGTATATTATAATTAATGAAATATTTAAAAGGGCTGATTTTACAGTATTAGGAGATATTAATCAAAATATTAATCCCTATTATCAATATAGTTCTTTAGATGATTTAAGTAATTTATTTAGAGGAGAAACTAAATACATAGAATTATTAAAGACATATCGTTCTTCTCCAGAAATAATTGAGTATACTAATAAAATACTAAATTTAAATCATGTTAATGCGGTTAGACATAGTACTAATAAACCAGTTGTGATAAAGAAAAATATTGATGATTTAAAGAAAGAATTAGTTAATGATATAAAGCATCTTAAAAGTACATATAAGAGTACTGCTTTAATTACAAAAGATAATCGTGAAGCTGAATATATTTATGATTTAATAAAAGATGAAATAGATATATCTTTAGTAGATGCGACTACTAAAGGTTTTACGAAAAATTTAATTATAATTCCTGCTTATGTATCTAAAGGATTAGAATTTGATAGTGTAATTATTTATAATGATCGTAATAATTCTTATAAAAAGAATGAAAGATATCTATTATATGTTGCTTGTACTAGATGTCAACATGAATTATATATTTATAATTAAAAGAACAATAATTGTTCTTTTTTTGTATACTTTGTAGCTACTGAATAAATATAGTATTTGCTTTATAATGTTATTAGGTAGAATAGGTGATAATATGTTTAATAGAAAGTTTTCATCTAATATACGTCGTAAAAAAAGAATGATTACAAGTATTATCATTCTTTTAGTGGTGTTTCTAGGAATTGGGTACTCTGCATTCACTACAGACTTATCAATTAATGGAACACTAAATGTATCAAAGTATGATCAAACTCTCTATGGAGTATTAGAAAAAGCAGCCAAGAAAGGTACATATGCCAAAGAGTATACAGGAAGTCACCAAGATTCAATGGCAGGAGTAGGTAGTAAAAAGATATATCATTGGTATGGAAGTAATGATACCAATGGAACAGCAATTCTAGATATGAATAATGTTATTTTTGCAAATCACTGTTGGCAAATGATAAGAACAACCGATACTGGTGGAGTTAAACTAGTCTATAATGGAGAACCTGAGAATAATCAATGTCTAAATACTAGAGGTAATCATGTGGGGTATGCTCAACGTACAACTCAATCTATGTCAACAACCTATTATTACGGAACAAGTTATACCTATGATAAAACAAATAATGTCTTCTCACTAGATGGAACAGTCACAACTGGAACAATACAAGAAGGACAGTATACTTGCAAACAAACAACAAGTTCAGGCACTTGTACAACACTCTATTTAGTAGACACAGTATCAAGTGGCACAACCTATTACGTCTTACCACTAAATGGTAATTCTAATTATTCTCAATTTGGAACGTTGCAGTTTAATCAAAACTATAATTCACCTTCATACGTTGGATATATGTATAATACAGTTTATCCATATAATTCAAAGC
>ERZ842401.4354-NODE-4354-length-16554-cov-13.387236_pt1 | contig 16554 bp, 12 predicted proteins | sample MGYA00521270_ERZ842401 | MGnify/ENA primary metagenome ERZ842401 (study PRJEB31892, sample SAMEA3878208) | bioreactor metagenome | biome: Moose rumen | place: Sweden | collected 2011-10 | study: EMG produced TPA metagenomics assembly of the PRJEB12797 data set...
TTTTGGGTTTATAAATGTATCAGCTGAAATAAATTTTTTCGTCGGTAAGATTTTCCGTTCGCGCCAAAGTCACGGTTGCCGCCACGTCGCCCGTCACGTTAAAGCAAGTAACGATTCTGTCGCAAATTGTGGCGATGCAAAATAATATTCCCGCAATGTCGGTCGGCACTCCGAAAATTGCCGTGACGGTTATTATGCAAATTACGGACGCATTGGGCACGGCGGGCGCACCGATTGACAGAGCCACAGTCATTGCGAAAATTATCATCAGCGCATTCAAATCGACTTCGACGCCGTACATTTTCAGGAACATAATCACGGCGGCGGGCATATAAACGCAGTTGCCGTCCATGTTTATCGTCACGCCGATTGGAATTGAGAAGGAAGAAATTTTCGGGGAGACGCCCATTTTTTTTGTGCAAAGATTCATTGTGAAAGGCATTGTAACTGCGCTGGAGCTTGTGGCGAAAGGTACCGCCCATAACGACGGAATTTTTTTAAGGAAAGGCAGAGGAGAAATTTTCCCGACGAACCGAATCAAAAACATGTACACGCCCAACATTGCGCCGCAACCGACAAGCTCTGCGACAATCAACGTTCCCATCATCAAGACAATCTCAACGCCCATTCCCGTCACCAAATTTATCATTGCGAAGAAGGCAATCAGCGGCACAAAAAAAATTATCATCGTGACGATTTTCATAAAAAGTTCGTTGCAATCTTTTGCGAACTCCCGAATCAGCCGAATTTTATTTCCGAGACTGTTAAGCGCAATGCCGAAGAGCACGGCGATAAAAATCACTTGCATTAAGTTTCCGTCGGCAATGGGGCTGACCAAATTGGAAGGAATTATTTCGACGATAAATTTAATCAGCGAAAAGTCGTAGCTTTCGGCGGCGGCACCGCCGGAAATTTTTCCGAGTTGCGGAACGCCGTTTGAGAATAAAAGCTTGGCAATGCTCAAGCCGATAATTGAGGCAATTACGCTTGTAAAAAGGTAAAGCCCGACCAATTTTGAACCGATTCTCCCGACGCTCGCGCCGGCATTCATTCCGATTATCCCGCAAATCACGCTGAAAAAAATCACGGGCGCGATAACCATTTTCAGCGCGTGCATAAACATTGTGTAAATCGGCGTGATGAAATTTTCTCCGATAAGGGCGACTGTTTCGGGCGAAACAAATTCTTTAAGGAAAAAACCGCAGAGGATTCCGCCGAGCATTCCCGCCAAAGTCAATTTCAGCTGAAGATTTTTTTCGTTGCGGACGTTGATTGTGACGACGTTGAAATTATTTTTGCGGAGCCAATTCATCTTTTGACGATTCGCCTTCAAAATCAGTGTGCGATAATATTCCTCGTCGTTTTCGTCCCAATCGGAAATTTCGACAAGCGGATTGTAAGACGCGCCTTCTGCCGTCATTTGAACTTGAACTTTGCCGAAAAATTTTTTCTCGACACGAACTTTGACCTGCGCGGCTTTACCGAAATTTACCATGCGCCAAAAAATTTCTTCAACCAAAAGCTCTGCCCGCAAGGCGTCTTTCTGTTCAATCTTCATTTGTTTCAGCAGATCGTCCAATGTCTCTTGCATGTCGGAAAAATTTTCCGTGTTCATCCAAAAAAATTTTGCCATAAGTTTACTCCGTGAAATAAATTTTTTCGTCGAGAAGATTTTCTGTTCGCGCCAAAATCGTCGCCACCGCCACATTGGCTGTTACATTTGCGAAGATAACAATTCTGTCGATCAAAGTGTCAAGGCAAAACAGCAAGCCCGCAATTTCATTCGGGACGTCGAAATAATTTACAATGGTTACAACGCAAATGACTGCAGACGCAGGCACCGTCGGTTTCCCAAGACATAATACTATTGACAAGAAGCCAACCAACGCGATATTTTGCAAGTCAAGTTCAATGCCGTACATTCTCAGGAACATGACACATGCCGTAATAAAGTAAATCATGGTGCCCGGCAGGTTAGCGGTTATACCAATCGGAATAGCGAACGAAGAAATTTTGGGAGAAACGCCAAGTTTTTCTGTGCATAATTTCATCATGGATGGCATTAGGACAGTTGAACTTGCCGTTGCAAGAGACAGAGGCAAAAGCGTGAAGAGTTTTTTGACGAAAGGTTTAACCGAAATTTTCCCGATACGCCAGACAAAAATCTGGTAAAAAGCAAGCATCAATAAAGTTGCGATTAATTGCCCGATAAACAGCTTTGAAATAACCGTTAAAATTTCGGCGTCAATTTTGAGAGTCAAAGTAATCATCGCGAAAAAAGCAATCGGCGGCACGAAGAAAATTACCATTGAGATCATTTTCGTAAAAACATTGTTCAAATTGCCGATAAGCTCCTTTATGAGGGAAACTTTTTCGCCGAGTGCATTCAAAGACATTCCAAAAAGTATGGCGATAAAAATAATCTGCAATACTTTTCCATTCAAGACGGGACTGACGAAATTTCCGGGGATAATATCAACGATGAATTGAACCAAAGAGAATTGATAACTTTCGACAGCGGCGTTTTTGGCGGAAGACAGGGTGTTAATTGCTGTCGTGTCGCCGCTAAAGAAAATCCACGCCACAACGGAAGAGATAAACAGAGAAATCATCAACGAGAGAAGGGAAAAGCCCATCAATTTCAAGCCTATTTTCCCGACGTCGACTCCCGACTCCATAGCTATTATGCCGGTTATTATGCTGAAGAAAATTAACGGCGCAATGAGCAAGTTCAGCGCGTTGAGAAACATTTTTTCTGCCGGCTGAATAATCATCTCGACGACAAAAGAAATGACTTCGGGCGAAAGAAATTCTCTCATAAGCAACCCGCAAATCAGCCCGCCGAAAATGCTTGCTGCCGTCAAAATTGCTTGTGAGTTTCCTTTACTTCGGACGTTTATCGTGACGACGTTGAGATTATTTTTGTGGTACCAATTCAGTTTCTGCCGATTCGCTTTAAGAATCATCATGCTGTAATAATCTTCGTCGTCTTTATCGTCTTCCCAATCGGCGGCTTCGACAAGCGGACTGTAAGGCGAGCCCTCCGCCGTCATTTGAACTTGAACTTTGCCGAAAAATTTTTTCTCGACACGAACTTTAACCTGCGCGGCTTTGCCGAAATTTACCATGCGCCAAAAAACTTCTTCAATTAAAAGTTCCGCGTTCAAAATATCTTTCCGCTTGATTTTAAGTTGCTCAAGTTGCGGCGCAAGTTTTTCGTGCATTTCGGAAAAATTTTCCGTGTCCAAAATAAAAGCTTGCATTAAAAAACCTCTTATTTCCCGCGCAGATTGTCGGGGGCGTTGGGATTTTTATTGGGCGCGTCGAGTCCCGCGTCCGCGTTATAAGTGCTCGTCACATTTGCAAGAGTAAAGCCCATTTCGCCGGGCGTAACGGTTTTAACGTCAAGTTCAATTCCTTCGCGCAAATTTGTCAAGCCTTCGACAATGACATTATCGCTCGTGTTGACACCCTTTGTGACGACGAAATAACTTCCGACTTGATCTCCGAGCTCGACTGTCCGCGCTTCGGATTTATTTTCGTTACCGACAACCATAACAAAAGATTTGCCCAAAAGTTGTTGAACGGAACGTTGCGGAACCAAAGTTGCGTTGGGAATGACTTCGCCGGTTAATTTGACGCGGGCGAACATGCCGGGCATAAGGAGCCCGCTGGGATTCGGGAAAAGTGCTTTCATAATCAAAGAGCCCGTGCTGTTTCCGAGCTCGCGGTCGACTTCGACAATTTTTCCTTCAAAAGGATATTCCTTGCCGTCGGCGAGCGTTATCGTCACATTGATTGGATTATGATCCGATTGCATGTTTTGAACGGTCATGAAGTGAAGATAATCCGATTCGCTGATTGAAAATTGAACGAAAATCGGATCGGGTGCGCCGAGCGTGACTAAAGTTGTTTGTCCCGCCGAAACAAAAGTTCCGACCGAAACGTCGTCAACGCCGAGTTGTCCGCTCATCGGAGCATAAATTTCTGTGTCGGCAAGATCTTCCTGCGCGGTTCTGAGTGCGGCTTGGCAGGCATAAATTGCAGCTTCGTTTGCCGCGCAGGTTGCTTCGTCCGCACGGACTTTTGCTTCTTGAGTTGTGACTACTTGTTCTGCTATCGCCGCTTCTTCAAAAAGTTTTTGGTTGCGTTGCAAGTCGACCAAAGAATTGTTGTAAGTTGCTATCGATTGTTCCAAAACTGCTTCGGCTTGTGCGAGATCTGCTTGTGCTCGAAGGACGGCGGATTTGTATTGGCGCGAATCGATTTGATAGAGAAGTTGTCCCTGCTCGACGAATTGTCCGCCCGTCACATATTTTTCTACGACGTTGCCTGAGACTTTTGATTGAACTTTGACTTCCTCTGTGCCGACCAGATGTCCGGCGTATTCGCTGGCGAGCGGCGTATCGCGTTGAATGACTTTCATTGCTTTGACTTGCGCCTTTTGAACCTGCGCTTGCTTCTGCTGATTGTCGCCGCAACCGACGAAAAGTATTGAGGACGCGGCGAATAGTGCCGTCATTGTCATCAATTTGGCTTTCGATAAAACCACTTTGCTCCCTCCCGTTTCTTTTAAAAGTACGAAAGAATTTTACGTTTTCGGCGGCTAAATGTCAATTTGAACTTGCGGAAGCTATGCGCTATAATGCGGGCGAGAGCCCCCTTTTTTCTAAAGTGGGAACGCAAAACCATCTCGGCGGCTCGTGACTTCGATTCATTCAAAAATCTTTTTTGTAAAGGATCAACTTTTTCTTTGCTACGCCCAAAGAAAAAGTTGCAAAAAGAAAGGGCGTTTGCCCCGCAATAGAAACATCCTGTTTCTGTTGCGGGCGGGCGCACATCCCTGTGCGCCCGTGTCTTCGCTGAACTTTTAGTTCTTAAAGTTTTTGGGAGGAATTATGATAAATTTTAATCTGCGCGGCAATAAAACTTTGATAATGGGGATTCTGAATGTCACCCCCGATTCTTTTTCTGACGGCGGCAAATATTTTTCGGTTGAATCGGCGATTAATCATGCAAAAAAATTAATTGCCGACGGCGCGGATATTCTCGACATCGGAGCAGAATCTACGCGTCCCGCTTCAAAGACGATAAGTGCGGCTGAAGAAATTTCCCGCCTCGAAAAAATTTTGCCCGCGATTAAAAATCTCGGCGTCCCAATTTCCGTCGACACTTACAAGCCCGAAGTCGCCGAATTTTCTTTGAATCACGGCGCGGACATTATCAACGACGTTCACGGGCTCGAAGATTCCCGCATGGTTGCCGTTGCCGAAAAATTTAATGCGCCCGTTATCGCAATGCACAGCGAAAAATGTTCCGACGGAGAAATTATCGCCGACATTAAAAATTTTTTCCGCAGAACTTCGGCTAAATTCAACGGGCAGATTATTTTTGATCCCGGTATCGGCTTCGGCAAAACGCAGAAAGAAAATTTGGAGATCATGCGCCGCCTTGACGAATTGAAAATTTTGGACGGGCAGAAAATTTCTCTGTTGATTGGTGTAAGTCGCAAAAGTTTTATCGGCTGGGCAACGGGGTTTCCGCTTGAAGAACGCGACGAGGCGACGGGCGCGGCTTGCATTTGGGCGATAAGCAAGGGCGTTGACATCGTCCGCGTTCACAATGTCAAAATGATTTCGCGGATGTGTTTAATGGCAGATAAATTAAAGGAGGATATTTTTTCATGAGTGACAAAATTATTTTGAAGGGGATTGAAATTAAAGGGCGGCACGGCTGTTCGGAATACGAAAAGCAACACGCGCAAGTTTTTATCGTTGACGCGGAACTTTATCTCGATCTTTCGCGAGCAAGCAAAAGCGACGATCTCGGCGAAACGATTGATTATGTGAAAGTTCTCGACGACATTAAAAAAATCGTCGGCGGTGCTCCCCGCAATTTGATTGAGACCGTTGCGCAGGACATTTGCGAAATGTTGTTGAGAAAATATTTCCTGCTTGACGGCTTGAAAATTACGATTCACAAGCCCGCGCCGCCCGTCAAAGAGAAATTCGGAGGCGCGGCTGTCGAAATTATTCGTCACAGAATCGGCGCATGATTTATTATCTCGGACTCGGCGCGAATCTCGGCGAACGTGAAAGAACTTTGCGGCGGGCAATCGAAGGAATAAAAAAAATTCCCGCCGTAAAACTTTTGCGGGTATCGTCATTTTATGAAACGGAGCCTTGGGGCGTCGAAAATCAACCGAATTTCATAAACGCCGCGATAAAAATTTCTTCCGAACTTGCGCCGCTCGCATTGCTTGGCGAGTTGCAGAAGATTGAACTTAAACTTGGCAGAATTCGCCGCGAACATTGGGGAGCCCGCACAATCGATATTGACATTCTTTTTATCGAAGGGCAAAAAATTTCTTCGGAGCGTTTGACTGTGCCGCATAAATTTTTATTCGACAGAGACTTTGCGCTTGTGCCGCTGAAAGAAATTTTCCCGAAGTTCGACTGCAAATTTCACGGCGATAAAATTTCTCGCGTCAAAGGTTCGCCGATTGATTTTAATTTCAAACTCGTTGCCTGCGCGGATAAAAATTTCGGGCTCGGTTACAAAAATAATTTGCTCTTCAAAATCCCTGCCGACTTAAAAAATTTTCGGGCGTTGACTTTGAATCACACAATCATTTTCGGACGCAAGACGCTTGAAACTTTTCCGAATCAACAGCCGCTTGACGGGCGCAGAAATATTGTTTTGAGCAGGACGCTTAAAAATTTATCGGGCGCGGAGATTGTCGGGAGTGTCGAAGAACTTTTTGATAAAATTTCTCCCGCCGAAGAAAATTTTGTTATCGGCGGCGCGCAGATTTTCAACGAACTTATTCCCTACGCCGCAGAAATTTTCTTGACGGTTGTAAATGCCGAGTCTCAAGCCGACGTTTTTTTTCCGAGCGTTAAAGAATTCACTTTGCAAGCCGCGCAGATTTTTGACGGCTTTGAATTCAGGAGATACAGCAGATGAAAAAAATTTTTAGAAATGATTGGGCGGAGCTTTTGGACGACGAATTGAAGGAGCAATATTATCAGGAGCTTCGGAAATTTTTAATCAACGAATACAGCACGAAACAAATTTTCCCGAACATGTATGATATTTTCAATGCGTTGCACTTCACAAGTTACGCCGATACAAAGGTTGTGATTTTGGGACAAGATCCGTACCACGAGCCGGGTCAGGCGCACGGCTTGAGCTTTTCTGTTTTGCCGAATGTTCCGCCGCCGCCTTCGCTGATAAATATTTTTAAGGAATTGCGCGACGATCTCGGTTGTTTTATTCCGAATAACGGCTGTTTAAAATCTTGGGCGGATCAAGGCGTTTTGCTTTTGAATACGGTTTTGACGGTCAGAGCGCACGCGGCGAACTCTCATCGCGGACACGGTTGGGAAATTTTTACCGACAGAATTATTCGGCTCCTCAACAACCACGAACGCCCGATTGCTTTTATTTTGTGGGGACGCCCTGCGCGGAGCAAAAAAAATATGATAACGAACCCGCGCCATTTGATAATTGAATCGGCGCATCCCAGTCCGTTGTCGGCAAGCGGAGGATTTTTCGGGAGCCGTCCTTTTTCTCGCGTAAATAATTTTCTCGAATCGGTCGGCGAAACTCCCATTAATTGGCAAATCCCCAACATTTAGAAAGGCGATGTCTTCATGACTAAAAAAAATATTTCAATCGCATTGCTCGTGCTGATGATTCTCACGAACATTTATCTGATTTACCGCGTCAACTCAAACACAATGGCGATTGCCTCTTACGACGCGGGCATTTCTCAACGCAACGGTGTCGGCAGAATGGAAAGTTTTTGGACAAAATATATCGGCGGCTCGAAAAATTCTTCTTTGAGTTATGAGGACAGAACCAACGCCGAAGCCGACAGCAATTATTCGATCATTGCGCTTTTCGTCCTCGACATTATTTTTGTCACCGCGATTTACAAATTGAACCAAAAACCCAAGCCCGTCGAAGTTCCTTTGACTCGCGAAGAAGAATGGGAAAGAGAACGTCGGGCAATGCGGCGGCGCAGACGTTAGGAGAAAAAAATTGCGCAGTTGATTCAACACGCCGTCTAAGAAACAAAAAAAATTTCCCGACAAATTTCTGTCGGGATTTTTTTATTTTAAAAATCTCTGCAGTAACGCCGAATTTCTCCGAGCTTTGAATAGAGATTTTTGCCGGGACAACTTGTATCGTTCAAATTTCTGTGCCCGACAATCACGCCGTCTTTCATCGGATTGAGTTTGTATCTTTGACAAAGCCACGCCGTCAAAAGTTTCAGCGAATCAAGTTGCTTGTGATTGGGCTTGGCAACTTCAAAATTTCCCGCGACACAAATCCCGACAGAATTTTTATTGTGGTGTAAAGCGTGCGCTCCGACCATTTGCGGACGACGCCCCTGCTCAATCGTGCCGTCCTTGCGAATCACATAATGATAGCCGATGCCCGCCCAGCCGTTCACTTCCTGATGAAATTTGTGAATATCTTCCGCCGAAGAATCTTTGTCGCCGTCGGGAAAGCCCGCGTGATGAATCACAATCATTTCCGTTGAAGGGCGCAACTCGTATTCCGTGAACTGCAAAAATAATTTTCTTATCGGCGGCTCCCAAGTCTCCAAAATGTATTTTGCAAAAACTTCTTCGTCGTGCAAAAAAATACTCGCCGCCGACATTGCCATTATCTTTAAAAATTTTCTCCTGTCCATTATTTTTCTCCTTAAAATTTTTCGTGCATTATATCAAAAAAATCCCGATATTCGCTTGGTCATTTTCTCTTTGATTATTCATATTCCGTGAATTGCAAAAATAATTTTCTTATCGGCGGCTCCCAAGTCTCCAAAATATATTTTGCAAAAACTTCTTCGTCGTGCAAAAAAATGTTTGCCGCCGACATTGCCGGTACCTTTAAAAATTTTCTCCTGTCCATCATTTTTCTCCTTAAAATTTTTCGTGCATTATATCAAAAAAACCCGCCGAGTTCTTCGACGGGATTAATTTTTTTCCGCGCAGATTTTTTTAAATCATACTGCTGACGGTTCTGATTGTGCCGTTGATGTTTACCGAAGTCGATTCGGAAACATTTTTAAAGATAACTTTGCCGCCGCCGTTTATGGAAAGCGTCAAAGTATCTTTCTTGAAAGTTGCCCGCTTGAAGTCTGCAAAGCCCCTGCCGTTCTTGTCGAGGATTTGCAACAGGTCGCCGCTTGCATAATCCATAATCGTATCGTTACCTTCGCCTGCGCGGAAAACAAAAGTATCATTTCCGTCGCCGCCGTAAAGGGTATCGTTGCCCTTGTTGCCCCACAATGAATCATTGCCTGCTCCGCCGTACAAAATATCATTGGCTTTTCCGCCGTCGATAGTGTCCGCGCCGTCCGCGCCGTAAATTGTATCGTTTTTCTTACTGCCGAGAATTGAATTTGCCGAGCCGTCGCCCGAAATGTTGACGGCTTTTTTCGCAAGGGAGGCGTCGATGGCGGCGGAGTTGATTGTAGTTGTAGTCTTCGCCGAAAAAGTCGTTGACAACGTCGCGGAAGTTTCATCGGCATTGTAAAGCACGCCGCCGGAAAAAGTTTTTGTCGTGCCGTCTTCGCTCAACGTGATTTTTTTTGTCGTCGAAGATTTTACATAAAGTTTTTTTCCGTTGACTTTGAAAATCACGTCGCCCTTTTTCTCCGAAACTTCCGAGATAGTCGCGCCGACCAAGCTAACAATGTCGCTCTCGTCGTAATCAACGATAAAGTCTTTGCCTTCGCCCTTTTTATAAACGAAAATATCTTCGCCGTCTCCGCCGTGCAAAGTATCGTTGCCTTTGCCGCCGTCCAACGTCGAGCCGCCCGAACTTGCATAAATCTGATTGGCTTTGTTGTTGCCCGTGATTGAAAAACTTTTGTCAATAGCCGTCGCGTCGATTGTCTTCAGCTTTGAATAAACATTGTTGCTTAGAGCATTAAAGGTTGTTTCCGTTGTCCCGGCGGTGAGAGTTATCGCCGTCTTGCCGCCGTCAAAAATCTGATGATCCTCAAAAACATAGATCGAAGACTTTTTTCCTTCGGCGAACGTAATTTTTTTGTTGACATTATTTTTTTTGTAACCGTCCGTGATTGTCAAAGAACCGTTTGAAGTTTTAAGCGAAACATCATTTCCGCTTATCGCAACGTCCGAAATTGCAACGCCGCTTAGACTGATTTTATCGGAGCCCGTGCCGTAATCGGTAATGACATCGTTTCCTTCGCTGTGGACGAAAAGATCATTGCCCTTTGCTCCCGTCAAAGTGTCGTTGCCGCCCGCGCCGTGAAGTGTATCGTTTTTGGTGCCGCCCAAAATCGAATTGTCATTTGCATTGCCTGTAATTTGAACGGCACTTGTTCTGCCGAAAGAAATTATATTTTCAATATCCGAGTCGACGGTTACGGGCGAACTTGTATTGTACCTTACCAAAAAAGTGTTTGAAGTTTCAAAATTCCCGCCGACAATATTTAAATCGGGCTCCCAAGCCGCGTCGTAAATCTTAATGCTGTCGTTGCCGACCGTCAAAATTAAATCGTTGCCGCTGACTACGGAAGAATAGGAAAGCCCGCTTGCCAAGCTCAATGTCGAATAAGAATCCAAGCCGAAAATTGTATCGGAGCCGTCGCCCGAATTGTATTGAATCAAATTATATGCTCTGGAACTTTTGAGATCTATGACATCGTTGCCCGCGCCGCCCGCGATTGTCGAAGAGGTTATCTTAGCTTTAATGGTATCGTTGCCCGCGTTGCCTCCGACATCAATACTTGAACCCGAAATTGAAATGGAATCGTCGCCTGCCCCGCCGCTGATTGTCGAAGTATAAGCGGTTGCTCTGATTGTATCGTTGTCTGTTCCCGCGTCGATTGAAGCATAAGTAGTATAATCGCTGTGGATATAATCCTTTCCATCTCCGCCGTCAACAGTGACACTGGAGCCGCTGTTGTAAATGGTATCTGCGCCGTTGCCGCCGTCGATTGTCACTGAGTTTCCGTAATTGGAAATAAAATCGTTGCCCGCACCGCTTGTTATCGTCAAATAATTTGCAGTTCCCCTTATAACATTTTCGCCGTCGCCCGCGTCGATACTTACGGTCGAGCCGGAAACTGAAATTATGTCGGTATCCGCGCCGCTGCTGATTGTTACAGAATCGCCGCTGCTTAAAACAGAATTGTTCCCTTCGCCGGCATCAATCTTAACTGTCGAGCCGCTGTTGTTGGAAATGGTATCATTACCTTCGCCGCCGTCGATTGTGACTCTATTGCCATAATTGTTGATTAAATCATGACTTGCGCCGCCGCTTATCGAAACATCTGAAGCGAGACTGTCATTGTAAATTCCGTCATTGCCATCTCCGCCGTCGATTGTAACAGTCGCGCCCCAGTTGTTTATCGAATCATTTCCCGTATCGCCGTAAATTTCTGAATTGTTGCCGAGATTTTGAAGAGTATCTTTATCAGCCCCGCCGTCGATTGTCACATAGTCAGCGTAATTGTTGATTGAATCATTTCCTTCGCCGCCTTCGAGTAAAGCACTTTTGCCGTTGCTTTGAATGGTATCATCGCCGCCAAGTGCCCGAATCGTTACTCCGTCAACATAGTTAAGGGTGCTGTCGTCACTTTCCGTCAGTGTGATCTCTTTACTGCCGTCTTGCTCCCCTTCAATGTTTACGGTTGAAAGGCTAGCCGCGCCGATTAAAGTTGTTATGTTTGACCCGACTAAGACGATGATATCTTGACCGCCCTCGCCGCTTTTTTGTGTGGAATAGGTTCCGTCTTCAATTATAAAACTGCTCGTTTCATTGAAGCCATAAATAATGTCATTGCCTTCGCCGGTGGTGTAATAAATTTTATTGTTTGTCGCGTCGGCACTCAAACTGATTTGATCATCGTCCGTACCGCCGTAAATGCTTGCATCTGCGACGCTGTTTTCAATGGTATCATTTCCGCCGCTGCCATAAATTACAACTTCCTCGCCGGTGTTGACAATGGAATCACTGCCCGCGCCGCCATTGAGCGTTACGCTTTTTCCTGTTGTGTTGGAAATTGTATCTTTGTCTGCGCCGCCGTTGATTGAAGCAAAATTAGCGGAATTTGTAATTGAATCCTCGCCGGAGCCGCCGTCGACTGAGACAGAAGCTCCGTTATTTACGATTGTATCATTTCCTGCCATGCTCCTGACTATGACGGACGTTCCTTTGTTGGAAATGAAATAGTTGCCTTCGTCGCCGTTAATCGTTACCGAGTCGCCGCTGTTTGAAATGGAATCATTGCCCGTTCCGCCCGCGATTGAAACTTCCGAGCCGCTGTTGGAAATGGTATCGTTGCCGCCGGAAGCTAATATCGTGACATTCGAGCCGGAATTTTTCATGTTATTGGCTGAAGTATTGCCGATAAGCACAACATTTTCTAGGCTATTTTCAATAGTGTTATTGCTAACGCTTATTCCACGTGAGCCGTCGATATTAACGGAGGATAATGTTGCGGCTTCTTTAAGAGTAATGTTTGTTCCGTTGACCGTGACAATGTAATCATTGCCGCTCTTAGACGTGGTGTAATAATATTCGCTAATGCTTAGCGTCGAAGTTGCATTGAAACCGTAAATCGTATCTTTGCCGTCGCCGGACGTGTATTTAATCAGAACATTATCCGCGCCGGAACCCAAGCTGATAGAGTCATCGCCTGTTCCTGCGCTGATTGTGACAGAATCGCCGTTGTTTATAATCGTATCCTTATCTGCGCCGCCGACTATTGAGACATTTGCGCCGCTGTTTGAAACAGAATCGGCACCGTCGCCGCTTGTGATTGTGACAGACTCGCCGCTGTTTATAATCTTATCATTTCCTGCTTCGCCGTAAATTATGGCGTTGGAGCCGCTGTTGGAAATTGAATCATCATTTGTTCCGCCGTTGATTGTGACGGAATCACCACTGCTTATAATCGTGTCATTACCCGCGCCGCCGACGATTGAGGCTTTTAAGCCGCCGTCGTTTGAAATGGAATCCGCGTCATTGCCGCCGTCGATTGTTGCGGACTCGCCACTGTTTATAATCGTATCATTACCCGCGCCGCCGACGATTGAAACTTTTTCGCCGTCGTTTGAAATGGAATCGGCTCCATCGCCGCCTGTGATTGTTGCGGACTCGCCACTGTTTATAATCGTATCATTGCCTGCGCCGCCGACGATTGAGACATTTGCGCCGCCATTGTTTGAAACAGAATCGGCTCCATCGCCGCCCGTGATTGTAACAAAGGAGCCGCTGTTTGAAATTCTGTCGTCATTTGTTCCGCCGTCGATTGTGACGGAATCACCACTGTTTATAATCGTATCATTGCCTGCGCCGCCGACGATTGAAACTTTTTCGCCGCTGTTTGAAATGGAGTCTACTCCACTGTTCGCTTTTATTGTAACGTTATCGCCCTTATTTTCAATGGTATCGTCACTGTTTCCGCAATCGATTGTAACAGAGGAACCTTCGTTGTACATAAAATCTTTATCGGAGTTTCCGTTATCCTTACAGCTTCCAATCGAAACTTCATTACCGTAATTGTAAATTTTATCATTACCGGCTTGACCCATGAGCGATGTGTTTGAGCCTTTGTTATAAATTAAATCATTTCCTGCACCGCCCCAAACCAATAAACTCGCGCCGCCTTCAGATTGTGTGAATGTATTTGTCAATTCAGAATAAATATAACCGTTGTATAAGGTATCGTCACCGGCTTCGCCTGAAATCATACCTTTTGATTTATCGCCGTTGCCGTTATTCACAATAAGATCATTGTCGTTATCGCCTTTAATTGAGGCGTTATAACCGCTTGAAATAACGGTATCTTTGCCGGCACCCGCGCTTATTGTTACATAATCGCCGCTGTTGGAAATGAAATCGTCGCCATTGTTCGCGTTGATTGATAAAGTCGAGCCGCTGTTGGAAATTATGTCCGCATTTGTCGAGCCGCTAATAATTGTATTGTTTTGGTCGTTATTGTAATTCGCCATAAATTATCCTCTCCTTTAATTTAAAAATAAAAACGTCTCCGAATTTGGCTGATTATAGCACAAGTCGAAGGCGTTTTACACTTCCTGTATTAAAATTTCATTTGAAAAGATTGGAGAAAGTTTGTCCCCTTTTTTCTAAAGTGGACTCGCAAAACCATCTCGGCGATTCGTGACTTCGATTCATTCAAAATCTCTTTTTTGTACTTAACCTACTTTTTCTTTGTTGCGCCAAAGAAAAAGTAGCAAAAAGAAACGCGCTCAGACCAGCAAGAAAACATCCTGTTTCTGTTGCGGGCAGGCGCACGTCCATGTGCGCCTGTGTCTCTGCCACCCGCTACAATTTTTTCCATTACTCATTACTAATTGCGCATTACTAATTGCTTTTCCGTGCCGCCCATCTGATTCACTACCACCACTGATTCTCATTTAAAAAGGTTAGAGAATTTCTTGACTGTCTCGTCCTTGTTTTCGAGTACTTCGGAGTAATTGATTTTTATTCCGTTGTCCAATGCCTCTTCGGGCGAAGGCAGACCGTATTTTTCGGGCATTTGAACATCACTGCGAACGGGAACCGTCCCCGCATTTGCAACCATTTGTTGAGCTTCTTGCGTCAAAAGATAATCCAAAAATTTTTTCGCGTTGTCTTTATGGTCGGCGTCTTTGAAAATCGCAACGGGACTCGGAACCATTAAAAGTTCTTGAGGATAAACCATTTTCAGCGGCGCACCTTTATCGATTTTGCCCGCCGTAATGTAATCGACGCCCAAGCAAGCGTTCAAAACTCCGTCGGCGGTATCGTCAACAACGCGTCCCGAACCTTTGGATTTTGTCGCGCCGTTGTCATGAAGGCGAACGATATAATCCCAGCCGAATTGTTTCTCAAGAAGCGCGATACTCATAAAAGCCGTGCCCGAAAGAGCAGGGTCGGCAATGCCGAAAGAATTTTTGTAAAGCGGATCCGTCGCTATTGTCTCCCAACCTGCGGGCTCGGTCGTGACTTTGTTTGTATTTATGACAATGCCGAGCGTCCCGAATCTGGCGGCAGTAAACGAGCCGTCATAATCGTCAAAGGGATTTAACAGCTCATCAAAGCCTGCGGGTTGATATTGTTCGAGTAAGCCCTCGTTTTTCATTTGATAAAAGTCGGGAACTTCGCTCGTCCAAATTATGTCAGCCATTAAATGTCCGCTCTGGCGTTCCGCTTCGAGTTTCGCCATAATTTTTCCCGCGCCCATCGATTGCCAATCAACCTCAATGCCGGGATTCTTCGCCTTGAAACCTTCGACAATCCCGCCGATAAGTGATTCTTTCATCGACGTGTAAATTATAAGCTTGTCGGCGGGATTTTTATTATCCGCGCCGTTTTTCTCGGCAGAATTATCTCCGCCGCATCCTGCAAAGATCATTGTCACGAGGAGCAATGTCGCCGCAAAAATTTTTTTGAACATAACCTCAACCCTCCGCAAAAAATTTTTAATCCAAAGTTTTAATCGCGTCCTTCATTTCGCGAACATATTCGCCGACAAATTTTGGAGCTTCTTCGCCGTGTTTGGCAATAATTTTTATGATCGCCGAACCGACAATCGCGCCGTCCGAAATGCCCGCCATCTTTTTTGCCTGCGCGGGCGTCGAAATGCCGAAACCTATTGCGCACGGAATTTTTGTATTTTTCCTTACCGCCGCAACTATCGAAGTCAAATCGGTTTTAATTTCACTGCGAACGCCCGTCACGCCCAAACTCGAAACAACATAAACAAAACCTTCCGCCTCGCGGGCAATCATTGCAATTCGATTTTCCGAAGTCGGAGCGATCATCGAAATTAAATCGACGCCGTATTTTCTGCACAGCGAAAGAAATTCGCCTTTTTCCTCAAAAGGCAAGTCGGGCAAAATCAAGCCGTCAATTTCAATTTTCTCGCACGACGCAATAAATTCTTCCGCGCCGTAAGAAAAAATCACGTTGGCATAAGTCATGAAAACCATCGGAACTTTCACGTCGCCGCGCAGGTATCGAACAAGTTCAAAAACTTTATCGGTCGTGACGCCGCCTTTGAGTGCACGAACATTTGCTTCTTGAATCACGACGCCTTCAGCCGTCGGATCTGAAAAAGGAATGCCCAATTCGATTAAATCGGCTCCGTTTTCGACGGCGGCTCTCACGACGGCGGCGGTTGTTTTCAAATTCGGATCTCCGCAAGTTATGAACGGGATAAACGCCTTGCCTTTCTCGAACGCCTTAAAAATTTTACTCATTGAAATTTTCTCCTCAATTATTCCTGATTTGTCACGGCAAATTTCGCCGATGATTATAACACGCACAAGACTTTTTGCCAAAGACAATTTCATAAAAAAATCCTCGACAAGTGTCGGGGAATTTATTTTGTTCGCAGTGAGTTCGCCAAAATTATCGCGGAGAAAATTGCAACGCCAACCGCCGATTGATTCTTAAAATCTGCGCGGTCTTGAGAGAAATTTCTCTTACCAATAAAAAACTTTCCAACGTCGGATAAGTGAAAGTCGCCAAAGCTGCTACCCGATAGCCTGTTTT
>ERZ842401.4356-NODE-4356-length-16549-cov-3.520735_pt1 | contig 16549 bp, 14 predicted proteins | sample MGYA00521270_ERZ842401 | MGnify/ENA primary metagenome ERZ842401 (study PRJEB31892, sample SAMEA3878208) | bioreactor metagenome | biome: Moose rumen | place: Sweden | collected 2011-10 | study: EMG produced TPA metagenomics assembly of the PRJEB12797 data set...
AAATAGAGACCACAGGCGAAAAGATGGGTGGCGCGACGCAGTTCATGGTCGGCACCACGGAATACTACATACCGATGAGCCAGAACATCGACGTCAATGCCGAGCGTGCCAGGCTCGAGGCCGACCTGAAATACATGGAAGGCTTCCTCGCAAGCGTGATGAAAAAACTCTCGAACGAGAAATTCGTCAACAGCGCACCCGAGAAAGTGGTGAACACCGAGCGACAGAAGAAAGCCGATGCCGAGCAGAAGATAGAAGCCCTGAAAGCGCAGCTGGCAGCACTTTGAAAACATAGACAACTTTACCATGAAACACCATATCACAACATTTTTGGCACTTGCAGTTTGCATGGTTGCAAACGCCCAAAACGAAGCCCCCTTCAGCATTGGCGACGGCGGTTTGATGTACCGCTTCGAGCGGTCGAACCCCGCAGCGCAGAGCGTTTGGCGCGGCGACGTGCTGGTGGGCGAGCTGACCCTTGTCTTTGAGGGCGACACCCTTATGAGCAATGCCGGCGACCCTCAGCGCATCATCCAGGTGGGCGAACGGTCGTTTGGCGGCGACCTGTCGGACGGGTTGGTGATGATGCACCGAGGCGACCGCGCCGTGTTTGGCATCTCGGCCGATGAGATTGCCAAATACTTGGATGAGAAGCAGATGCCAGCCAAATACAAGAAAGGCGCAGGCATGCGTTTTTTCTACACCGTGCAAGTCGACGACATCATAACCCCTACCGACTTGGCAACCGAGCAGGAGCTGCATCTGGCCGAACTCTCGCAACGCAAAGCCGAAGAGCCGGCGCTGATTGAGCGCTACCTCAACGAACACCACGCCGACTGGACGCAGACCAAAGAGGGTGTCTACGTGCTTGTGCGGCAGGCTGGCAAAGGCAAAGCCGTGAAAAAGGGACGCAAGGTGAAAGCCGACTTTGTGTGCCGCACGTTAGACGGTCAGCTGTTCGACACCAGCAATGGCGATGTGGCACGCGCCGGCGGCATACGCACCGAAGGCCGCGTGTTCGAGCCGCTCTGCTACACCGTTGGCGACCTGGCACTTATCGAGGGTTGGGGAAATGGCATCGAGGGGCAAAAGGCGGGAAGCCAGCTCACGCTTGTCATCCCGTCGTCAATGGCCTACGGCGCACAGGAAGGGACCGGCCTGTTGCCACCCTACACGCCGATAGTGATTGACATAACGCTGCTCGATGTCAAGTGAACATTCTCGACCTGATACTCGCCATACCGCTCTGCTGGTGCATCTACAAGGGTTTCCGACGGGGTATAGTGTTTGAGCTCACCATGCTTGCAGGCATCGTGGCCGGCTGCTATCTCGCCATACACCTGGCCAAAGCTGTCGCGGCGATGTTGGGCATAGAGGGCGAGGCGTCAGTGCTTGTGGCGTTTCTGATAATCTTCGTGGCGGTGGTGGTGGGAGCCTACTTTCTCGGAAAGTGCATGGAAAACCTCCTGAAAATGGTCAAAATGAACCTCTTCAACCGTATCCTCGGAGCGCTGCTGGGCATGCTGAAATATGTCTGCCTGCTGAGTGTGCTGACCAGTTTCATACTTATGGCCGACCCTAACGGGCATGTTATAAGCACCACGGCACGCGATGGTTCAGCGCTGTTCAACCCGGTGAACCGCGTGGGCTCCACCCTGACCAAGCAGCTGAAGGACTACGTGACCGAGAAACGGAACGAGATAGGCAACATACAACCAATATCTGAAAAACAATGCTGATACTCGCGCCGATGCAAGGACTGACCGAAGTGATGTTCCGACGCGCCTACGAACAGTGTTTCCCGGGCGCGGTAGACCTGGCTGTGGCTCCGTTTGTATCGCTTACGCACGGCAATTGTGGCGGTCGCGAACAGCTGGACGACATACTTCCCGAACGCAACGCCGGCAGCATGGCCGTGATACCGCAGATACTGGGTCACGAGCCAGAGGAGTTTGTACGCATGGCTAACTGCATGGCCGACCTCGGCTACGGCGAGGTGAACTGGAACATAGGCTGCCCCATGCGGCGAATTGCCGCCAAACACCGTGGAAGCGGCATACTCCCCTACCCCGACGAAATACGCGCCACGCTCGACAATGTGGTACCACGCTTAAAAGCACGGTTGAGCGTGAAAATGCGCCTCGGACACCGCTCACCCGACGAGATTTTCGACATCATCCCCATACTCAACGACTATCCGCTGGCCCACGTAACCATACACGGTCGCACGGGCAAACAGCAATACAGCGGCACCGTTGACCTCGAGCGGGTTTTCCAGGCCGCCTCGCAACTCAAGGCTCCCTTTGTCTACAACGGCGATGTCTGCACCGTTGCAGCCTACCGGCAAGTCCTCTCGCGCTGCACCCCTCACGCCGTGATGATAGGTCGTGGCCTACTCTACGACCCCACCCTGCCACTCAAGATAAAAGGCGTTGAAGCCGACTGCCGCCAGCTGACGCTCTTGTTTGTCGCCACACTCTACGATGCCATTGAACAGGAGTACCCCCACCCAGTGCCGCAACTGCGCAAGATGAAGGAGTACTGGTGTCTTGCCTACCGTAGCCTGCACATTGCCGAACAAAAAGCACGTGCCATGCTTCGCCTGCAGTCGGTAGAGGACTTCAGACGGGCCGTCAACCAAGCAGCATCCGCCGCTGCGGATGCGCAATACGCAACCCAATAGAAATAATGACTATCCACACTTACCATAAAGAAGCATCGAAGAGGCTAAATCTCAATAACCCCAGACAAACGCAGCACAGTCTGTGGATTGACAATCAACTCTATCCATGCGTCTCGAAGAGACGCGATTTCAATTAGTGCCTTTTGCGGATAATCAAAAAAAAAGTCATCACTTTCAACAATTCACCAAGCACCATCCACCATGAAAAAGCATATTCTAAGGTCGCTGTTGATTGCACTGCCGCTCTTGTTTTTCTCGGCATGCAACCAGAAACATCCCGACACTGAACAACTCAGCGACAGCGAGAAACTCGACATCATAAATATCAGGCTCAAAAAGACACCTAACGACGCCGAGCTGCTCTACGACCGTGCAGGCATATACATCAACCAGGAGCGCTACAACGACGCGCTGACCGACCTTATGCAGGCCACCACCATCGCCCCCGACAAGACCGACTACCAGACACGTCTGGGCGACACCTATTTCCGTCTCGGCGACATGGAGCACAGCTACAAGGCCTTCGAGCGCGTCGCCCAACTCGACCCGAAAAACAAAGAAGCCTACATGAAGCTGGGTGAGATAGCCTTTTACAGCAAGGACTACGACCGCGCCATGGAACACCTGAGCAAGGTGACAGCCGACGAACCCGACAACCGCGACGCCCTCTTCATGAAAGGATTCATCTACAAAGAGACCGGCGACACCGCCAAAGCCGCCTACTACTTCCGCAAAGTGATTGACCTCAACCCCGACTACGAGCCGCCTTACGAGGAGCTGGGCTTCATGTATGCCAACCACGGCAGTCCGCTCGCCGTCGAGTATCTCAACACCGCCATCAAGCTCGACCCCACCAACACCCAAGCCATGTACGGCCTGGCAATGTATATGCAGGAACACCAACGCTTCGACGAAGCCGAGGAACTCTACCGCCGCATAACCGAGGTGAACCCCGCTCACAGCGATGCCTGGCACAACCTCGGCTACATCGAGTGTTTCCACTACGGCGACTACGACCAGGCTCTGCAATATTTCAACCGCGCCATCGAGTGCGACAGCCGTTTCACCGAAGCTCTCACCAACCGCGGCTGGGCCTACTCGCTCAAAGGCGACCGCACCAACGCACGCATCAGTTTCAACAGCGCACTCCAAGTGCAGCCCGACTACCAACCCGCCATAGATGGACTCGCCTCCTTATAGTCAGTCCATGACAACCATGCCCCCATCCCTCATTGCGGGCTTGACCCGCAATCTCCCACTTCATATATTTCAGAACCTCCCCTAAAAACAAAAACTTATGAAAGCAGATACATTTTTCACACGCCGTTGCGCCGGATTTGAAATCTGGCTCATGCTCCCCTTTTTCGTCGCGCTTCTGCTACCCTCCCAATCCATCGCACAGCGCAAACACAAAAGCAAGACTCTCGACACCGCTGCCGCTGCCGAGATGAGGCTGAAAGAGGTTCTCGACCTCGTCAACGACAGATATGTCGAGACACCCGACATGGAGAAAGCCAGCGAGCAGGCCATCGTTGCTATGCTCAAGACACTCGACCCACACAGCGTCTACATCTCCGCCAACGACGTGCAGAAAGCCAACGAGAACCTGCAAGGCAACTTCGAGGGCGTGGGCATCACCTTCCAAATACTCGACGACACGGTCAACGTCGTCGAGGTCATCGACGGGGGGGCTTCCTACAAGGCAGGCATACAGGCCGGCGACAAGATAGTGCGCATCGACGGCAAAAGCGCCGTGGGCGACAGTGTGAACAACACATTTGTATCCACCCACCTACGCGGCACCAAAGGCAGTGTGGTGGAGATAACCATGCTGCGCGGCAAATCAGAGCTCAACTTCAAAGTGACTCGCGACAAGGTGCCTATCTACAGTGTCGAGACATGGTTTATGGAGAACGACAGCGTGGGCTACATAAAGCTCTCGCGCTTTGCACGCACAAGCGCCGATGAAGCATGCAAAGCCCTTGACCAGTTGAAGAAACTGGGCATGAAGGCTCTGATGCTCGACCTGCGCGGCAATAGCGGCGGATTTCTCGATGTAGCCACATCGCTTGCCAACGAGTTTCTGCCCGCCCGCAAGCTCATTGTCTACCAAGAGGGACGCCGCCAGCCGCGACACTCCTACTCCACCAACAGCCACGGGCGTTTTCGCGAGGGACGTCTGGTGGTGCTTATCGACGAGAACTCGGCCTCGGCCTCCGAAATCGTGTCGGGAGCCATACAGGACTGGGACCGCGGCACAATTGTAGGCCGCCGCTCTTTCGGCAAAGGCCTCGTGCAACGCATGTTCTCGCTCAAGGACGGCGCACAGGTGCGTCTCACCACCGCCCGATACTACACCCCGTCGGGACGATGCATACAAAAACCCTACAGCGACGGCTCCGATGCCTACCGCAACGACATCTACGAGCGCTACAAACACGGCGAACTGCTCAGCCAGGACTCCATACACTTTGCCGACTCGTTGAAATACAAAACCGCATCCGGTCGTGTCGTCTATGGTGGCGGCGGCATCATGCCCGATGTGTTTGTCCCGATGGACACAACCAAACTCACCGATTACTATGTGACCCTGCGCAACAAAGGCATCGTCAACAACTTTCCGCTACGTTGGGTCGAACGCCATCGCACTGAACTTTTGCCGCTGGGGTTTGAACGTTTTCTTGAAATCTACGACAGCTACGACGTCGACAAAGAGTTTGTCGAATACGCCAAATCTAAAGGCTACGAGCCAAAGGCATCAGAAGACGAAACCAATAACGAGCGCGAGGCCGTCACCGCACACTACCAGCACCTCGTGTTGAAAGCCCTGATTGCAAAAAACCTTTATGGCTCAAAATACTACTACCAAGTAATGAAAGAAATCGACCCCTGCTACAAAAAAGCCCTCGAGCAGACAACCAATAAACTCTGATAATCAACCAACAAAAGAACACACTGAAAAAAAAGCGCCACAAGACAGCGCATAATAAAAAAAGTTTGTATCTTTGCACTCGCAAAACGGCCACAGGCCACCTGCCGCATTCGTCTAGTGGTCCAGGACATCTGCCTCTCACGCAGAAGATCGCCGGTTCGACTCCGGCATGCGGTACAGAAAACCGACCTCAAATACGGGGTCGGTTTTTCGTTTAACTGATTATCCGCAAAAGGAGCTAATTGAAATTGCGTCTCTTCGAGACGCTTATTAACCGCCTGTGCTAACCCCACACTGTGAAGAAAGTCCAGTGGACTTTCAATAGCGTAGCGGAGAAGAAAAGCGGTTCGTGCGGGGTTATAGAAATCGCACCTCTCCGAGGTGCTGTATTGGTGTGGGGCTTGTGTGGCACCGCACCTGCCACCGGCTGGTACGGTGTTATGCAATGTCGCACCTCTCCGAGGTGCTGGGCATGCGTGCCGAAGGCACGCTACTACTATTACCAGGCATGTGTTAGTAGCGTGCCTCCGGCACGCTGGTGAAGGTTGTATGCAGACAGTCGTATTTTCGTTGACGGGGGCGTTTCGGTCTATGCACTTAAGCGTTCACGGGTGTGAGACCCAGCTCCGAGGCTATTTCATACATCATCTTGACGGCGGCCTCGCGGTCGTTGGGGATCTTGCCGTCGAGGATGGCATCCTTTATGCGCTCTTTTATGACCCCTATCTCGTGGCATGGGGGGATGCCGAACACACGCATGATCTCCTCGCCACCCACTGGTGGCTGGAAATTGCGGATGCGATCCCTCTCCTCAAGCTCGACCAGCTTGCGCCGTACCGTGGCGAAGTTGTCCATGAAACGCTTCACCTTCTCCTCGTTCTTCGACGTGATGTCGGCCTCACAAAGGAGCATCAGGTCGTCGATGTCATCGCCCGCCTCGAACAGCAGCCGACGCACGGCCGAGTCGGTAACTATGTCCTCCGACAGGATGATAGGCCGCATGTGGAGCATGACCAGCTTTTCCACATAGCGTTCTTTGCCGTTGAGCGGCAGGTGCAGGTTCTTGAAAATACGTTTCACCATGTGGGCGCCTTTTGCCTCGTGGCCGTGGAAAGTCCAGCCTATGCGCTCGTCGTAGCGCTTGGTATAGGGTTTGCCGATATCGTGCAGCAGGGCGGCCCAGCGCAGCCAGAGGTCGTCGCTCTTCCGGGCCACGTGGTCCAAAACCTCCATCGTGTGGTAGAAGTTGTCCTTGTGACCCCGCCCGTTCTTGGTCTCAACCCCTTTGAGTTTCGACAGTTCGGGGAATATGAGCTTGAGCAGACCCGAGAGCTCGAGCAACTTCAGCCCCACAGAGGGACGTGGCGACAGGATAATCTTGTTCAGTTCTGTTGTGATGCGCTCCTTCGACACAATCGCAATACGCTCGGCATTGCGCCCTATGGCCGCAAAGGTGGCATCCTCGATGCGAAAGCCGAGCTGCGAGGCGAAGCGTATAGCTCGCATCATCCGCAGAGGGTCGTCGCTGAAAGTGATGTCCGGGTTGAGGGGGGTGCGCAGCAGACCCTCGTTGAGGTCGCGTATGCCGCCAAAGGGGTCAAGCAATTCACCAAAGGAAGCCTCGTTGAGCGAGAAAGCCATGGCGTTGATAGTGAAGTCACGGCGGTTCTGGTCGTCTTCCAGTGAGCCGTTCTCGACGATAGGTTTGCGGCTCTCGCGGCGGTACGACTCCTTGCGTGCACCCACAAACTCGACCTGCCAGTCAACACCGTTCCATCTGTAGCCAAAGGCGGCAGTGCCGAAATTCCGGTAGTAGGACACTTTGGTTTGGGGTGCGATGCTCTCGGCAACGGCTTTCGCCAATTCGATACCGCTGCCGACACACACAATGTCAATGTCGGTGCAAGGACGTTGCAGGAAATAGTCGCGCACCACACCTCCCACGGCATAGGCCTTGATGCCCATGAGGTCGGCCTGCGTGCCTATGATTTTGTATATAGGGTTTTCAAGCATTGGCAAACCAAGGAAATCAGAACTTTTGACGTTGGACGATGTTGCCCTCGTCGTCGTAGAACTCCCATTCTCCGGTGCGTCGACCGTTTTCGTAGATACCGCAATAGTAGGGAATGCCATTGTCGCGGTAGACGGTGTACTTGCCGTTCTCGCGTCCGCCCGTGAACGAGGCCTCGGTTTGCAACAGTCCGTTGGGATGGTAGAAGAGCCAGCGCCCTTCACGCTTCCCGTCGATGCTTTTGCCTGACGAGCGCAGGGCACAGTTGCTGTAGAATTGGTAGAAGAATTTCGTGTTGCCCTGGTGGAATACCACCGTGGCAGGCGTTCCGAACTCGCTGTATTCGCTTATCGTGAGCGAATCGTAATCGCCCTGCAAGTAGGTGTTGCCCTGCAGGTCGAGCAGCTGCCAGTCGGCTCCGGTGACGTGGTTGCGGCTGTAGTCGCCACTGGCGAAGAGCTCGCCCGTGGGATAATAGTAGCGGCATTGTCCGTCAAGATGTACATCCTTGCCGCTGAAAAACTTTTCATACTGCAGCTGTCCATTGTTGTAGTACATACGCTCGGCCGTCTTCACGGCATTCTTGCCATTACCTTTCATCGTGAACACCAACTGGTTGGTGCCATCAGGGTAGGTTGACATAACCTGCTCAAACTCCTTGCTGTCGTTGCATGCAAAAAGCATGGCACTGGCAAGACACACGGTTGCTAATATCTTCTTTTTCATAATGTTCTGTTGCGGCATATCCCCGTGTATGCCATTCATGGATTAGTGACTGCCGGGCTTGCACGGGGAATACGCCCTTGCCTCGTCAGGGTGCACCCGAGAACACAGCCCTGCATACCAAGTAACGCGGATTTAGTCGAATTCGTATGCAAAGCCGAGACAGAAAAAGCGGTCGGGGTTCTTAACCTGCACCTCGGTGGCGGCCTTGAGCTGCATGCTTACCGTGTTGTGGCGGTCAACCTGGTAGGACACGGTGGCAACCGTGCGGAACTCGTCGACTATTTTCTTTGACGGATGGTTCAGCCGCTGGAAGCACTCCTCGGTAAGCGAAAGTTTCCACGGCTTGTCGGGAAAACTGTAGCTCACGCCTATGCGGTTCCGCAGATACATCTGGGGGTTGTACTTGTAGTCGCCGATACGCTCGTTGCGGAAAGTGGTTTGCCACCGCGCACGATAGCCCACGGCCCAGTCGCCGAACTTCTTGGTGAACGAAAGGTTGAGGTTAAGGCGGTGCTGGTCCTCGTAGTAGCGATTTTTGTTGTAGCGGTAGATGAACGCGTAGCTGGCACCCAACTTCAGCCTCATGCCGTGTTGCTTGAGGCTTTTGCGCCAAAGAGCCTGGCTGAGTGCGACAGTGGTTTCGCTTTTGGTGAAGCGCGTGCTGTAGTGCTTGAACCGAAGTTCCTCGGCCACCGATATTTCCGTACCCTTCACTACGGCACGCGAATACCGTGCCTCCCACTCGGTGCCGAAGTCGTAGCTCTGGGCGCGGAGCGAACCGCACACCACTACCATCCCCACGAGTGCCAAAAGGCCTATAGGTCTGATACGCTCCATACCGCCCATGCGCCCCGCAAGCCTCATAAAATCAAACAGTGCCCTTGTATTTCGTGATCATGTCGATACTACTGCCCTTACCGTTTGTGGGACGATAGAACACCTTGATGTAGGCAGTGTCTTTCAGGAAGTTGATGTATCCCACCTCGGCTTTCACGATGTCGAGGCCCGTGCGCTGGCGCAGGTCTTCAATCATGTCGTCATAGCGGTCGGGCTTGATGAGGTCGATTTTCTCGTACATAATCATCTTCGTGGCCTGGCTGCTCTTGCTGCGGCTGCCAATGCCGAACTCCATGAGCCAGGTCATCAACACCACCAGCACATTGGTCGCAAAGAGTGCAACATAGCTGCTTGCAGCCATGCCGAAACCGTTGATGATTGAGATGCCGATGATTACGAAGAGGTAGGTCATTTCACGTATAGGCACCGCATCGGTACGATAACGCAGCAGGCCGAAAATGGCGAAAAGACCCAGCCCGAACCCGATCTCGATGGACAGGTTTTTGAGCATGAACAGCAGTGCGAAGATGGTCACGCTGAACATCATATAGGTGAAATAGTAGTCCTTGCGGCGGCTCTTCTTGTAGTAGAAGAAATGCACTATTATCCAGCAAACCAGCAAGTTGAAAGCAAACAAAGCGAGCAGGTGAACCAGTCCCGGCCCGTCGAACAACGGGATGTTGAGGAAGTCCATGGTGGCCTGCTCCTGCCCGAAATGGTTGCTGACGAGAGTGTCGTTCATGTGCGTGGACTGCGCGTCGAGTGCCTCGTTGAGCAGGTCGCTGCTCATTGGTGTGGTATCGGCCAACGGCGTCCCAGTGTAGATTTGCAGTAGGTTCATTGTTGATAAATATTAGTGGTCGTTGTTATAATTCTGTCGATGTAACGCAGCTTTGGTTTGAAGCGGTTTATTTTGGCCGTGGGTGCGGTCAAGGCAGTGCCCACGCAGTATTTGCTCATTCGTTTGGGATGGATGCGCAAGTCGAGCAGCGCACGGTCGATAGCGGTCGACGGGCCTCCCACCTCGCGTTTGACCTCCATCACCACCAGCGGCGAGAGGTCGTAGTCGATGCCGGAGGTGTGGTTCCGAAAACATATCTCGCTGTCAATGGTCACGCGCTCGTGCATGCCTTTGTCCACAAGAGTGATGCGCCGGAACGAGTTTTCGAGCTGGTCTTTGAGCGAGACGATAGGATACGGGCTCTCCTTTTGAAGAAACTCACGCACCTCGGCCACATCGAGACAAGAGTTGAACTGTTCGGTCGCGATGGGTATGCGTATCTTGTTGGTCTTTCCCTTGTTGTTTTTGTTTTTTATCTCGAAGAAGGTGGTCTGGTTGCTGCGATAGCAGCGGACACGCAGTTTTTGGCGGTTGAGCTTGCGATTGTGGTGGGCGGTATACATCGCCAGGCCGTCGGTGTCAAAATAGATGGTGTTGTATGGAGCCAAAGCCTCGCCGTCGATACGCTGCACATAGTAGCTCGGCGCAATCCTTTCAAGCAGCTCCATAAGCGTCTGACGGTTGAGGAGGTATTTGTCGTCGACGCGGTTCATGAGCCTCACCGCCTTCATCTCCTTGAGGGTGATCGGCGACATGGTTTCGAGTATCGGGTTGTATTGTTCCACTGGCTGGGGCTTAAGAGTGGTAAGTCTTGGTGGTCGGAATATCCTGAAGCAACTTTGATTATTGTTCGCGATAGATTCGCTCGTAGATTTTTGTGCTTTTCAGCTTGCCGTTGGGCAGGTAGGTGTACTGCTTGGCTTTGGAACCGTCGGCGTTGTACTCGATTTTTTTCACCGAGACAACCTTGTTCTTGTCGTTGTACTCGACCTCGCGGACGCATTTTGTCTCGTTGCCCTCATACTCATACACGATACGGTATTTCTGCCCGTAGGTGGCGTACTCCACCTCCTCGATTTTACGTCCTTGTTCGTCGAAGGTGACAACGTTGTCAAGGAATGGGGTCTGCGACCCGGCTTTGAGGTTCCACTCCTTTACCACCAGGTTTTTCTTTTTTTCGCGTTTTCCGTTCGACGGCTGTTGTGCCATGAGCGTCGACACGCAGCCAATCAACAGCAAGGTTGCGAAAATGGCTTTGATTTTGGTTTGCATGTCCTTCAATATTATAGGTTTTCTGTGTTTATGCTTTCAGTCGGATGGAGAGGGGGGCGGCATCGTAGATTTCGCCGGTGGCAGAGACTGTCACGGTGTCGCTTACGAGATACGGGACCTCGTCGGCATTCTCGCCGAAGGTGTAGACCACGTATGTGTCGGGGAGCAGTTTCTGGAAATAGTAGTATCCGTCAGCGCCCACACGGGTGTCGTCGATGTGGTAGGTGTCATTAAGCCGCTTTACATAGACGCGGTGCTCGTAGGCGCTGGTGGTGACGATGTCGCCGTTCTTGTCGAAGTAGGTGGCGCTCACTCTGCCGCGTATCATTGATGTGCCATAGGCTTTTCCTCGGTGTATGTAGATGTCCTCCACGTCGAGAGTCTGTCCGCGTTTGAGGGTGACAGTACGTTTTTCGGCCACCTTTTCGCCTGTGGCGAGTTCGCTGTAGGCGTATATAGTGTATTCGCCGGGTGTTAGGTAGCGGAAGCGGTAGGTACCGTCGTCGCCGGCCTCAGTGTCGTCGCCGTAGAAAGTGTCGTCACCATAGACGATGAACACGTCCTCCTTGGCCCCTGGAATGGTGTCAGCAGCGAGTGAGTACTCGTCGTCGGGATGGTTCACCTTGTAGATTTTGCCCTGTATGGTGCCGGTGCCGCCCTCGCCTTCCTTGTTGCATGAAATCGCGAAAATGGCAAGCGTCGCCAACAGTAATGAGGAGAATGTTTTCGTCATTTTTTTGCCTATATGGGCAGGCATATCGCCTGCATTTTTATAACTGAAAAACAGTGATTGGCCAATGAGGATTGTACGCTTACAGACCAATCACCGTTTTATAACGTTTTACAGCTTTTGTTATTGTGCCGTAGCCGAGGAACCGTTGCCCGAGGTGGTCACAGTGGCGCTGCCGAGGTCGTAGAGGCCGTGCCAACTGGTGCCGCCGCTGATGGTGGGCGATGTCCAGTAAGTGTAGCTGCCGGTTTGAACGTCGGGTGTGGTGATATAGATACCGCTGCTATTGCCTGGTTTGGCACCCGCCGTGGTATCCTCGAAACCGCTTTGACCGGTTGAAATGGTGGGCCACTTGAAGGTCATAATCTCGTTACCGCTGCTGTTCTTGACGATAAATCCGTTTTGAGCAGTGGTCAGTCCGCCCGATGAGCCGCCACCACCCCATGGGTTACCGCCGCCGCTGCTGCTGATTGTGATGGCTTTTTGACCGGTGAGCTGTGGAGTGGCCTCCGTGACACCCATCGAGCCACCGATAAGTACCATAGTGCAGTTTTGAGCTTTGATATATCCTCCACGGTCGCCACAGTCGTCGACGGCCACCTCGGTGCCGCTTGCGATGATGGTGCCTCCGTTGATTTCGATGGTGATTATCGTGCTGGACGTACCACCGCCAGGCATTCCACCGCCACCGCTGCTGTTGTTTTCGGCACCGTTGCAGTCAATGGCATCATTGCCGCGGGCGTAGGCCCAGACAAATCCGTCATTAATTTGTATATAGTTAGACGCATTAATGGCATCGTCGTAGGCATTGGCTTCGACATATCCGCCGTTGATGATTATTGAATCCTTGCTCTCGATGGCTTCGCCGGTCGGGTCGCCACTTGTCTGTGCGCAGAACGAGTTGACGTGGCCGCTGTTGATATGTATCGAGCCTGTAACCTTGATGCCCTTCGGCAGACCCTTCCAGTAGTCGCTTGAAGAACCGCCGCCTCCGGGTCCGAATCCACCACCCGACGAGGTGTTGACCGCAGCGCCCGAGGTCTTCACATAAACATGAGTCATATCGTCATTTGCTCCGACGACACCCACATCGAAAGTACCGTCCACCTTGAAACCACGGCCACCCTTGCCAGTGCTGACGCATGAGATGGTGCCTGCGGTTATATAGACGTTGCCGTCGGTCGAGACGCCAGCCGAGCAGAAGCCGTCGGTGGCCGAAGTGCCGCTGCCGGTAGTCACAGCGCCGTTGGTGCTGGTGGTGATGTTCACCTCGCCACCGGTCTGCACATAGTTGGTGTCGGCAGAGATGCCCTTGCCACCCACGGTCATGGTCACGGTGCCGCCGTTCACGGTCACGTTGGCGTTGCTCTTGATGCCCACGGTGGTGTAGCTCTTGGTGGTGGAGTTGAGGGTATAGGTGCCGCTGCCGCCAAGAGCCGAGAGGGTCACGGTGCCGGCGTTAATGGTCACGTTGCCATCGGCCGAGATACACTTGCCGCCGGCGTTGGCTGACGAGCAGGTGATGTTCACGGTGCCGCCGCTTATCACGGTGTTTCCGTCGCTCTTCATACCGCTGCAATAAGAAATGCCAGTGGCGTCGGTGACGTAGGTCCCGTTGGCTTTGACGGTGGTAGAGCCGCCGGTGATGGAAAGGTTGCCGTCGGCCTTGATACCCTTCGACTGGTTGCCGCTCACGGTCACGTCGATAGTACCGTCGGAGATGTAGATGTTGCTGTTGCCGCTGATGCCTTTCGAGTCGGCGCCACTCATGTTAATCGTGACGTTGCCGCCCGAAATGGTGATGGTGCTGTCGCAGCCGAGGCCTTTCACGCCAGCGGATGTGCAGGTGATGTTGATAGTGCCGCCGGTGATGCTGATATAGCCCTGGTCGCCGTCGATACCGTCGCCCAGACTGTTGACGGTCAGCGAGCCATCCTGCATGACGAAGTCGTCGACATTCATGCCGTCGCCCGTTGCAGACTGGTTCACGATGTTCACCGTGCCGTTCATCATAATGGTTTTGCCGCTGCTCTGGAAGGCATGCTTGGTATAGCCTTTCACGGTGAGGCTGCCGTCGCCCTGGATTTCAAGCTTGCCCTGGCTTTGGAGAGCGGCCTTGTGCTCGGTGGCGGTGATGTTGGTGGTGTCGCTCACGCAGTTGGAGCTGCCGCTTGCGAGGTGCAAAGAGACGCGATGGTCGTCAACCACACGGATTGCCGGGCCGCTGGCGCAGTGCAGGTGCAAGCCGTCCATATAAAGAATGAGGCTCTTGTCGGTGTTGATGACCAGGTTGCCGTCGACCGATGTACCGTCGAGGACATAAGTCAGGTCGTCGATACCTGTGGCCGCGTTCACGGTGACCTTCTCGCCAACAGCTTCAATCGACAAGCCTTGGTCACGGTAACCGTTGATAATAGTGGGTGTAGAGCCGTTGTTCCACGTGATATGTATTCCGCTTTCGGGATCCACGGTGGTGGTGTCCTGGGTAGCCGAGGTGTCCTGTCCGCCACTGTCGTCGACAGCGAAGTAGGCGGTGTAGGTGATGTCGGAGACCACGGTGACCTGACGTGTTTCATCGGTGTTGTTGTCGTTCCAGCGCACGAAGTGGAAGCCGTTGCGAGCGGTGGCCGAAATCGGAGTGGTCGTGTTGGCGAGGAACGAGCCGCCGCCGTAGACAAGACCCATCGACTCGTCATCAGACACCACGGTAAGCGTGTAGTACTGGTCGGCCTCGAAGTAGGCGGTGTAGGTGGCATCGCCGGTGACCGTCACCGTGCGCTCGGACGAGGTATTGCCGTCATTCCACTGGGTGAAGTGGTAGCCCGTGTTGGCTACAGCCGTGATGGTGGCCGTGGAGCCTGCAAGGTACTGGCCGCCGCCATGTGCGGCACCCATAGTGCTGTTGTTCGGAACCACAGTAAGAGTGTAGTAGGTTTCGGTCGAGCCGTTGGCCTCGAAGTACGCGGTGTAGACAACATTTTCCGTAACGGTGAAGCTGCGGGTAGACGAGGTGTTTCCATCGCTCCACTGGGTGAAGTGGTAGCCGGTGTTGGCCGATGCCGAGATAGTGGCCGTGCTGCCTTCGAGATAAAGACCCGTTCCACTTGTCGTACCCATCGTGGTGTTTGAGGAAATCGCCTGCACCGTGTAGTAGACGTCAGCCTCGAAATATGCCGTGTAGGTCACATTTCCTGTCACCGTTATGGTACGGGTTGTTTCAGTGTTGCCGTCGTTCCACTGTATGAAATGGTAGCCAGTGTTGGCTGTGGCCGAAATCACCGTGGTGCTTCCCGACGGGAACGAGCCGCCGCCGTTGACCGAGCCGCCATTGTTGGGGTTGGCAGTGACGGTCACGGTGTAATAGGTCGTCGGCGTGGTTCCGTTGCGGTAGAACGTAATACTGTCGATCTCCGAGAAAGCTTTCGCCATGTCGGAACCGTTGACACTGAACGTAGCCACGCCCTGGTTTAGAGTTATCGAGCTGATGGATGATGTGTTCCACTGGTTGGTGACATCACCGAAGTGATGGATGCGGAGACTGTAGTTCTGGGCTGTCGCAAACAGTGAGCAGCCTATCAGAAACAAAGTGATAAAAAATTTGTTTTTCATAGCTGTTACCATTTAACGAGTTTAGTAGTGTAGTTGTTGACTTTGACCATATAGACACCCACTTCGAGGTTGGAGATGTCGAGTCTGCTTTCGCTCTCGACCGTGGTGTCGATCATTTTGGCACCGGTCATCGAGAAAACCGTGACGTGCTGCGGCCCGTTGTCGCGGCCACGCACCACACAATAGCCCTGCGCGGGATTGGGGTAGAGAAGCGGTTCGGCGGTCTGCTCGACGGCATCAATACCGCTCGACGATGCGTCGGCAAAGGAGAGCTTTCGCACATCGGACATATTGAACGAATGGTTTTCGCCAGTGGCGCTTTCTTTGATGTTCACGTAGTTACCATCGAAAGTAAGGCTTCCGTCGGCCTGCACAGTGTAGGTGTAGGCTGCGCCGCTGTTACGCGTGACCGTCACCGTCGACTGAGCCCTAAGAGAGCCTGCCGACAAAAGCAACAGCGACACAACGGCATAAATGCATTTCCTTTTCATAATAATACTTTATAAGTGCTAATTATTTGTTTTTTAGTTGATAATATATCACCTTACGACTTACGTAATAAATCGCAAAGATACGAAAAACAGCGTTATCAAACAAACAAATCCTCTCTAAAAATTTGCAAAAAAACACCCTGGAATTTATAATCCCGCAAAAAAAACCTTTGTTTACATTCCTGATGCATCCAGGACTGATGCTGTAGGTAGCAGTCTGTCGGCGGCGTTCGATTTCCTGCCGAGCACAAAGATTTCGATGCCGTAGTGCCACTCGATGTAGTCGGCGTGGGCGGCGTGGGCCTTGATTGTGACACCGGCAAAATGGTTAAGCCGCCGTCCGAAATGGAAGAACACGCCAAGGCGCTCATAAACGGGTATGTCCACAATCTCCGACTTTACGAGGTAGTAGCCTAT
>ERZ842401.4357-NODE-4357-length-16546-cov-5.828816_pt1 | contig 16546 bp, 13 predicted proteins | sample MGYA00521270_ERZ842401 | MGnify/ENA primary metagenome ERZ842401 (study PRJEB31892, sample SAMEA3878208) | bioreactor metagenome | biome: Moose rumen | place: Sweden | collected 2011-10 | study: EMG produced TPA metagenomics assembly of the PRJEB12797 data set...
TAGCGTCAAAAATTGACTTGAAGATGTATGGCGAACTTTTGAAAATACATGGCGAGCTTCGGAAACTGGGCGGGCTTGTGAAGCACTTATACGCTAAGACAGGAGGAATGTATAGCCGTGAATTGTCGGACGCGATTCAGGCGTTAAAGTCCTGTGTCCGTAATCTGGAGAGGTACATAACGAATGATCTCAAAAATTCCCCCGGCGCGGCGAGATAGGAAAAGCAGTTTTCGAGATTTGATAAATTACTGCCGTGGCGTTACGGGACATGCCAAAGGCTCGGTCTTGTATGTCGGTACGCAGAACATTCTCTCTCCTGAGACAGCCGCCTACGAAATGGAATCGGTAGCGATAGAGAACGTGAGGTGCAAGTTTCCGGCTTTTCATTTCATTTTGTCGTGGAGAGAGATGGAATCGCCAACGACGGAACAGGTGGACGAGGCGGTGAAGATAGCGTTAAACGAATTGGATTTGCAGGATTGTCAGGCGCTGTGGAGTTTGCAATCGGACACAAACAATATGCACGTTCACGTCGCTGTAAATCGTATCTCGCCTGAGACTTATCGTGCGATCCAGCCAGCGGGATGGTGGACGAAAAAGGCGCTGGAAAGCCTGATAGCTATCCCCCTGGAAAAGGGCGAAAACACCGTGCAGATGAAGTTCTCACCCAATTACTGGAGATTATCGCTGATAATAACCATCTTCGGCATAACGGTGCTGCTGGTGATAGTTTTGTTTGAGTATAAAAACGGCAGATATCTCAAAAAACTGCTGAGGTCGGTAAGCGGCACCGCCGGTGATAAAAGCAAAACCGTCAAAAAAGACCCCCAACAGACATAATTACCTGTTGACAATCTTTCAAAAAAATAGTATTATATTAAGAGCAGAGCAGGCAGAGGACTCTTACCTCTTACTTCTTACTTCTAAAACGGAGGACTGATAAAAATGGCAGCGGACAAGATCTACAGAAAAAAGCTCACCAACGGCGGAGGAGGGGTGTTCACCCTGACGCTTTTTGCAGCGCTTTTCTCCTGCGCGGCGGCAGCAGGCGATTTTATAGCTGCGGCGGTCTACAACGGGTTTTACAGCAATCATATAAATAACCTCTATGCCGGCGGCGTGGAGGAATACATACAGGTGTACCAGTACCCCATAGTTATGGCGGCGTTCGCTTTTGTTATGTTCATCTGGGCTGCAAGCGCCATTAAAGCCAAAAGGCTGGGCAGAGAGTTCGGCTTTATGGGCATTTTCGTAAACGCAGCTGTCTGCATGATGCCCGTTTACAAAACTGTTGACCAGGTGATGAAGAGCGAGACCAAGGACACATTCAAAAACGGTCTTGACGGCGACAAGTTCAGAATGGCTGTGAAGCTTATGATAAACGGTCTGCCTGTTATTTCGGGACTGCTGATACTGCTGGCAGGCATAGCAGTGCTTGCAAGGATATCCCACGAAAGCCCCGTTGTGATAAGCAAGGGCAGCAGGTCGGAAAACATACCCGACCCCAAGGCTTTCGGACTCAATAACGATATCAAGGCTAACCCCAACGCAAGACCCACGGCGGTAAATGCCGAGCCTGCACAGAGCTATGCTCCCAAGGCAAAAGCCGAAGCAAAGCCCCAGCCCGTGACAGAGCCTGCACCCGAGCCAAAGCCCCAGCCAAAGCCAGCCCCAAAAGCAGAGCCCGTCAAGGCAGAGATAAAGGCAGAGCCCAAAAAGGAAGCTGCCCCACGCAGCAAGCCCAAAATAATCCTCTGCCCCGGCTGCGGCGAGATAGTGCAGTCGGACGAATTTTTCTGCTCAAACTGCGGAAAGAAAATTTAAGCTGACAGCGCAATAAATAGAATTTTTAAGGCACTTTTGTTAAGTGATCAACAAGAGTGCCTTTTTTATTTACTATTATAATGTCAGAGTACAAAACAAAAAAACCTGTTCATCTGCACCCGAAACCTGACAATAATTATGAATTATGAATTATAAATTATGAATTGTATAAGCCCTTCTTACCGCCTCGGCGTCCTCACGGGTGAGGGGAGCTTTTGAGTACATAAGCTTTTCAAAGGCTTTTTCAGAGCCAAGATACAGCTGAGCTTTTTCTTCGCCAAGAGCTTCCCTTGCCAGCTCGTAAAGGCGCTCGGGGGGCTGCTCCCCTGCTGAGAGCTTTCTTTGCAGCCGCTTTGTCACCGCCCTGTGACCTGCCATCACCGAGCGCTCATAGCTGCCGTGGAGTATTACCCACCTGCGCAAAACCAGCCTTGCAAGCAGCATCGCAAACACCGCCGCCACCGCCGATATCACCAGGGGCAGAGGGCTTCTGCCCCCGTCCTTCTTCTCGGTATCGGCTGCCCTTTGTGCAGGCAGGCTGCGCTTTTTAGCCTGCTCGCCTGCCGCCGAAATTTTGCCGCCCTCTCCTGCGGCTGCGGCTCCGGGGGAGTCACCAAGAGGCAGCTTTAAAACGGGGTTTTCATAATCGGGGTAGGTCTCAAAGGGTATCCAGCCCACACCCTCGATGTATATCTCAGCCCAGCTTCTCACCGCAGCGTCCCCCAGCTCAGCCCTGCCGCTCTGCGGAAAGCTGTCAAAATAACAGCCCTCTGCCAGCCTTGCACCAAAGCCGAAGTACCTCGCCAGCTTCACCGTCAGCAGGGCATAGTCATGCTCGGTGGCGTTTTTGCTTTTAAGTATGTCCCCGATGTCCCCCTTGTCAGCTCCCCCCTCACGGGGGTCCAGCCTGTTTTTTATCAGCTCCCCAAGGGTGTTCAGCCGCCTGTCTGCCGTTATCTCGGCAGTGCTGCCAAAGGCGCTGTCAAGCACGGCTTTTTCCTCATTGGTCAGAGCTGAAAATGCCCGGTACACATAATCTCTGTAAAGCCCCTCTGCCCTCAGCTCATCACTATCAGCGCCCTCCAGCTTGTCTATCAGCAACATTGAGCTCTCAGCCAGCTGACCGTATACCCAAAAGGTAACGCTGCCCCGGGTGCTTGCAGTCTCGCCCCCCACATTTTCCTCAAAGCTCATGCCCTCGCAGTCGGCTGCGCCGTAGGGTATAAGGGGAGTATCGCTTTTTACGGTGAGCTCATAAAGCTGCGGCTCCTCACCTGCCGCTTCAAGCACAGCCTTTGTCTGCGCCCAGGGGTAAAAGCCGTTTTGGTAGAGCTTGTAAAAGCTCTCGGAATATTTCTCATAGCTCTCGCTGTCCTCAGGCTTCTCGGTGCTCTCACGCAGATAAAGGGTGATACCCGGGGGAGCTGTGACCTCGCCCTGGGGCTTAGCTCTTGTTATCTCCGAAAGCGCAGCAGCTCCCCCCGTGATAAAATATGCCCCTGCCGTGAGCGCCGCCGCCCCAGCGGTAACAGCCGCCGCCCTTGCCCGGTCATCCCACCTGAGCAGCCAGACTGCCCCTGCGATAACTCCCGAAAGGCAGACCCACACCGTGCCGCCCAATAAAATGCTCGCCCCGACCCCTGCCACGAAGCAGACAAGGGAAAACCCCCTGATATCAAAGGCTGCACCCAGCAGAATAAGCACCGCCCCCAGCGTCAGCATGGGCAGCAGCACCTTATGGGTGCTTGTCTCAAAGGGGATAAAAATTTTAAGCCTGCCCATATCAAACCGCAGCATAACAGCGTTGGCAAGGGCATAAAGCTGGGCGGTAAAGGTGCTGCGCAAAATGATATCAGCCCCCGCCGCCAGCCCAAGGGGGATAAAATGCAAAGCCGCCACAACAGGCTTTTTTACGCACCCTGCCGCCAGCTTTAAAAGCACCGTGACCCCAAAGACAGCCGCCGCAGGCACAGCAAAGCTGACCCCCGCCGCCTGACCAAAGCCCACCATGAGCACAGCAGCGCAAAGCCCGTAAATGACCCCCGAAATATTCTTCTGCAATGCCCACACCTCCTTCAAAGCCGAGCGCCTGGGGACGGCTTTGTGGGTCGTTTACTGGGGAAAACCTTTCTGAAGAAAGGTTATTCCCCAGACCCCTTTCCAAAGACTTTTATTTCTTTTTGGCGAGGGGGCTTTTTGTTCGGTCACAAGAGTTTGTATGTGACCCATTTGCTTTTTTGCAAGCTGCACTCCTGCCCCCTCGCCAAAAAGAAACAGAAGTTTTAGGGAGGGGGTTTGGGGGACGACCATTTTTCAAAAGGGTCTCCCCCAACAAGACCTGCTGACAGTAAGCCCGACCGTACTATGCGGCAGGGTGGGGAGATAAACAAAAAGCAGAAAGCCTTATTTGACTTTCTGCTCCGTTGCACCTTATTTTAATTTTACTTCTTTTTGCTCAAAAGTGATACCCTAAGATAACGACATTTTACCGTATTAATAAGACTTATAAGAAAGCAGTTTTTATTGCTCCACCTATTGAATTTTAAAATGATATATAGTATTATAATAATATGTCGGTGCGGCAGGAGAAAGGCTTAAAAAAATTTTTTATTTTTTTGTAACGAAACGATACTTTCTTCGTCTAACCAATGTAAGGCAAAAGAAAGGAGGTACGGTGACGGTGGATAATTCAGGGGAAAAGATGTATGAGACCTGCTACATGAAGGTATATTCCTACGTTATGACGCTGGCTAAAAATAAAGATACTGCCCGGGAGATAACTCAGGAGACCTTCTTTCGGGCTATGACCTCAAAGCAGCAGTTCCGCGGGGAGTCGCAGCAGCTTTCATGGCTGTGCGCTATCGCAAAAAATCTTTATACTGACGAGCTGCGGCGGAGCTCACGCTTTGGCGGAGAGATACCCGAGGACAAGCCCGATAATGAGGAGAGCTTTGAAAACACTCTGGCGGACAAGGAGCAGAGCTTTCGCATACACTCAGCGCTGCATGAGCTTGAAGAGCCTTATAAAGAGGTCTTTCAGCTGAGAGTTTTCGGAGAGCTTTCATTCAAGCAGATAGGCAGCATCTTCAAAAAAACAGAGTCCTGGGCAAGAGTCACCTATCACCGTGCCCGATTGAAACTGAAAGAGAGGTTAGACAACGATGAAGTATAACTGCGATATGATAAGAGACCTGCTGCCACTGTATCAGGACGGGGTGTGCAGCGAAAGCAGCCGTCTGGCGGCTGAGGAGCATCTGGCGGAATGTGAAGCCTGCAGGGATCATCTTGAAGCTTTGCGCTCGGGGGAGGACATTGAGATAGCCATTGATACCGAGCGTGAGCAGGCACTTACTTCTCAAAAAAAATTTTTCAGGCGAAGAAGTGCCGTGGTGGGAACGGTGTTTGCAGGGGTTTTCATGCTGCCTGTGCTGATATGTCTGATAGTTGGTCTGGCAAGCGGCGGCATATCATGGGTGCTGGTGGTCCTTGCGGCAATGCTCATACCTGTGTCGCTGGTGGCTGTGCCCCTGCTGGCGCCTGAGAACAAGGGGCTGTGGACGCTGGGCTCATTTACCGTCAGCCTTATGCTGCTGCTGGGAGTTTGCTGTGTGACCTCGGGGGGCAGCTGGTTCTTCACGGCGGCTTCGGCGTGCCTCTTCGGGCTGTCGGTGGTGTTCTCACCCTTTGCTGTGGGGGCAAAGCCTGTAGCTGAGCTGGTAAAGGACCGCAAGGGTCTCACGGTAATGGCTCTTGACACGGCGCTTTACGTTATCATGATGCTGTGCATAGGTCTCTCACATGGGCTGGGGGCAGATTATTACAGGATAGCCGCTTCGGTATCGCTGCCGGTGTTCATATGGATATGGGGGCTGTTTGCGGTGATACGCTACGCCAAACTCGGGGGACTTTTCAAAACGGCGGCTTGCCTGGGGATAACGGCAACGGTCATGATAGTAAGCGGTATTATATTCGGCAGCGGCACCGGCTCTTTGATGTATATCGAGACTATGGGCAAAAGGTTCGTGTTCAGCCCCTTTACGGCATTGGCTGTACTGCTGATGATAACGGGCGCTGTTTTAGCACTCATTAAGCTGATCTTTAGTAAAACAAGGAGGAAGAAATAAGATGAAAAAGATGATGATAATTGCGGTTTTGACAGTTATAGCTGCGGCGTGTCTCTGCGGCTGCTCAGTGGGCTTTATAAACGGCTCTTCGGTAAAGTATGACAATGCGGACAAATACACCGCAGGAGACCGTGAGATAACCGATAAGATAGACAGGCTGGATATCGACTGGGTCAGCGGAAAGGTTACTGTCAGCGCAGACAGCGGCAGCTCAGTAAGAGTGACCGAGACCACCGAAGCCGACCTTGATGACAAACTGAAGGTACACACCTGGGCAGAGGGCAGCACCCTTCATGTAAGGTTCTGCAAGTCGGGAGAAAGGTATGAGCTGGAGGAAGTGAAGTCACTTGAAATAACCGTCCCCGAGGACACGGTATTTAAGAGCATAGATGTAGACACCTCATCGGCAGATGTTTTCTGCGACGGTATAACTGCCGAAAATGCGGTGATGGACGCATCATCGGGAAATATGATGTATAACGGTGACGCCGACAGCTTCAAAGCCGATACATCATCGGGCGGCATAGGCTTTTCGGGCAGTGCCGAAAAAATAAGCACAAATTCATCATCGGGCAATGTGAGCATCACCCAGACAGGCAGCGCTGACAGCATAAGCGTTGATACCTCATCGGGAGATATGGACATAGACTGCGAATACACCAAAAAGCTGCAGGCTGACTCATCATCGGGGGGAAAGGTCATAAGGCTGGCACAAATGCCTGAGGAAACTACTCTGGACTCATCATCGGGAGATGTAGAGCTTTACCTGCCCGAGGACGCAGGCTTCACGGCAGAGATATCCACCTCATCGGGTGATGTGGAATATGAGCTCCCCTTAGAAAAAAGCGGAGAGGACACCTACGTCTGCGCTAACGGCGAAGCCGGTCTCAGCATATCCACATCATCGGGAAATGTTAAGATAATGAAAAACTGATGCCGTTATTTTCTCGCAAATGCGATCCTCATACACCGCAGCTCGTCATAATGATAGGAAGTCAGCGGACGGTCAAAGGCGGCGGCGGTGTGGGCGGCAACGCAGGGTATGCCGCTGCGGATACTCACCACCAGCAGACTGTGATAAAACCTGCCGCCTGAGCCCAGCTGGATAACATCACCCACGGCGGCAGACCGTACAGGCACTATATCCCCAAAGGGTCCTGCGCCCTTGTTGTTCACTATAAATCTATAAAAAAATTCCACTCCCGTCCAGGCAGCGGCACGGTCCTGCAGGGAGTTATAATACCAGCCTGTATCACGGGTATAGTTCATGACTGCGCCCCCTGCGAAAATGCACTGGGAGATAAAATTCGTGCAGTCTCCCCCTAAATTTTCAAAGTTATGATATCGGGGGTTATGTGAAAACGCCCACCTGCGGGCATACTCAGTCTCGGCTTGAATGTTCAGCGGATATTCCGTCATGCGATCCCCTCCCGTACACATCATATTCGGGTGAGACAGATACTGTTCATGATAAGCTACCCCTATACCGTAAAAAACCGCACTCTGATGATCTACAGAGTGCGGTTTTTGTTTATTAGGGTGTGTTGACACTAAACTGATACGCGGATTTTTGAGATATTTTTGTTCCGTTCTAGGCAAAAATCCGCAGTTGGGCTGTCGCCCTGCAAGGATTTTTAACGACGAACGGGACAAAAATATCCAAAAAGACGTGTGTTAGGCTTAGTGTCAACACACCCTAAGTTCAGTATCAGCCCCGATCCGTATCGTCGAGGTAATTTCTCATGCTCATAAGAGCTGTTGCTATGGTCGAGGAATTATGCAACAGTGCCGAGACGGTGGGTGTTATGACTCCTGCTGCGCCAAGCACCATAAGCATTGAATTAAAGCTTATTATCGTGCGGTAGTTGCGGTCTATGCGCTTCATCAGCTCCGTACTTATCCTTCTCAGGGTGAGCAGACAGTAGAGATCCTCTGCCGAGATGGTTATATCGGCTATCTCTCTTGCGATAGCTGCGCCCGAGCTTATGGCTATACCTGCGTCGGCTTCCGAAAGGGCAGGCGAGTCATTGACACCATCGCCTATCATGACCACCTTTCTTCCGCTCTGGTGCTCGGCTTTTATAAATGCCGCCTTGTCCTCGGGCAGCACCTCATAGTGAAAGTCGTCCACCCCAACTGCCGCTGCTACCGAGCGTGCATTTTTCTTGCTGTCGCCTGTCATCATGACCACTCTGTTTATACCCAGCTCACGCAGCGCAGATATGACCTCAGCCGCTTCACTGCGCAGAGGGTCCTCAATGCAGATGACTGCCGCCAGCTCACCGCCCACTGCAAGAAACAGGTGTGAGTAGTCAGAGGGCAGCTCATCAAAGCGCTTCTGCTCGTTCTCGGGTATCCGGCAGCCCTCGTCCTCAAAAACAAAGTGATAGCTGCCGATGACCGCTTTTTTTCCGTCAATGCGGCTGGAAATTCCGTGAGCCACCACATACTCAACAGCGGTATGGCGCTCCTCATGGTCAAGCCCACGCAGCCTTGCTTCCTCCACCACGGCATTGGCTATGGAGTGGGGATAATGCTCCTCAAGGCAGGCAGCCAGGCGCAGCACCTCGTTCTCGTCGTTACCGCCAAAGGGCACCACCCTTGCCACCCTTGGCTGTGAGTAGGTCAGAGTTCCGGTTTTATCAAAAACTATGGTATCAGCCTCAGCCACGGCTTCAAGGAATTTTCCTCCCTTGACGGTCATGCCCTTGGTGCTGCACTCACGCATAGCGGTTATAACTGCGATAGGCATAGCCAGCTTCAAAGCGCAGGAAAAATCCACCATAAGTATAGACACAGCCTTGGTGACATTTCGGGTCAGCAGATATGTGAGCACCGTGCCGCCCAGGCAGTATGGCACAAGCTTATCCGCCAGGGTAGAGGCTCTGCTTTCGGCAGCTGATTTCAGCTTTTCCGACTCCTCTATCATTCTGACAATACGGTCATATTTGCCGCTGCCCTCGGTCTTGTCAACACGAATGACAATGCTGCCGTCCTCCACCACAGTTCCTGCATAGACATAGCTGCCCTGCGACTTATGTACAGGCAGGCTCTCCCCCGTCAGTGAGGACTGGTTGATCTCGGCGTCGCCCGATACCACAATGCTGTCAAGGGGTATCATGCTGCCTGTGCGTACCACCACCTCGTCGCCCTCTCTGATATCTCCCACGGGCACGAGCACATCGCCGTCGCTGCCGTGGAGCCACACCTTGTCGACTCCCAGCGACATAACGCTAGCCAGCTCGCCCACAGACTTCTTTCTGGTCCAGTCCTCCAGCAGCTCGCCAATGCCCAGCATGAACATGACTGAGGAAGCGGTCTTCTGGTCTTTTCTTATGAGGGAAACGGTAACGGCAGCAGCGTCCAGCACAGCCACCTCCAGCTTGCCTTTGGAAAGTGACGCCAGCGCCTCCTTAACAAAGCCAGCCGCATTGATGACCGACAGTGCGAACCTTACAGGCTCGGGCAAAAGCAGCCGCCTTAACCCACGCATGACAACAGAGCCTATGAGCTTATCCTCAAACTCACGGTCGAGCTCACGGCTGGTATGCTCAGGCACAAGTGCTTTAGCATTCTCGTCGTCATACGAAAACCTTGCCAGAGCCTTTATGACATCACTGCGGCTGCCGCTGTAGCAGACAGCTGCGTCCCCTGTGCGGTCATAGACCTTAACGGAGGTCACAAAGGGCTTGGCTCTCAGGTAATACTCAAGTATATCCGCCTGTTCAAGGGTCATATCTCTCTGCATGATATGGACACGGATACGCCCCTTACATTCGTGGAGAATTTTGCACCTCATTACTCTGCTTCGTCCTCGATGATCTCAGGCGCTTCGGCGGCAGCCTTAGCCTTTTTCTGCTCATTTATCTCCTTAGCTTCGGCGAGTATATCAGAGCAGCCCTCTCTTGCCTTGGTGACGTCGGTCATTACGCTCTCCTTAGCACGCAGTGCGGCAGCTGTAGTATGGGCATAGACCTTCTTTGCGTCACGGCTCTTCAAAAGCTTAAGACCCAGCGAACCGAAAACTGTTCCGCCGACAAATATGGCAATATTCTTTACAACACTCATTTTTCACACGTTCCTTTCAAAAAAGTTAGATTTGGCTAACTTTTTTATTAAAAAATTCATTAGCCCTAAGCTAACACTCTAATAATACCACTTTTGACGATTTTTGTCAATAGTCCTCACCGGACGGGGTAATTCCCTCACCTGTGCCTCTAGAAGCAAGAAGCAAGAGGCAAGAAGCAAGAGTCCCCTTTTCAGACTTTGTGGGGTAAGAAAATTTCTTGCCTCTTGCTTCTTACCTCTTGCCTCTAATAGCTGGGGGTGCTTTTGTGGCAGCTAGTATTTTGATGGCTGCGCCAACCTTGGAAAATGATGACTTGGTGCGCTGTACCTCATTTTGATTAAATTTAATTTTGTCCTACTAAAGCTGTGTGGAGTATTTACGGAACTTTGCATTAGTAGGTTTTACCGCATATTCTTGTAAAACGGTTTTCTAGTCACTAGCTCTCTGACTACTAGCGACTAGCAGCATTAAAAAGGGCGGTCAATGACCGCCCCTACAAACCTTGTTTCTCTAAAATCTTTTACAGTCCGGCACTTGACAGCTGCCCAAATGGGCATAACTTAGCGGTGGCACTGACAAACTAATAATAAGCAAGCTGCGGCGAGTGGACAGCACCAATTCAACATTTACCAAGGTTCGCGCAGCGTATCGAAGTAATAGCTATCACGAAAGCTCCCCCTCCCCTCCGGGGAGGACTCGAACACTTGCCCACTCCACAATAGTTCGACAGGTGGGGGAATAATAGGCTTTACTTTTACCGAAGTTTGTGCTATAATTATTCTCGGTCTTATTTATTGGCAGATAAGTTGGTTATTTGTACTTTATTTGTATAATTTGCCTATTGACATACAGGTAATTATTTACTATAATAACTATAGTATTCCTATTTATCAGATAGGAATTGTCAAGGAGTTGTCAAATCGGGGGCAGCGGGGATAATGTCTGTAAAGCTTGGCTTTTTGCCGGGCGTTTACCTCTGCCTGCACTCTGATAAGCGAAGGGCTCCTGCGGACAATAGAGGAGGACTGTGTGTTATGGATAAGGCTGTCGTTGATAAGGCGATATTTGATAAGTATATCGAGCCTACCAGAAAAAAGCGTGAAAAATGTATCGGTATCGAGATAGAGATGCCTATAATCGACCTTGGCGGCAAGCCCGTTGAGGAAAGCATAGTAATTAAAATGGCTGACGCTTTCCGTGAGGAGTTCGGCTTTAAAGCGGTGGGCAGAGATGCCGACGGAAATGTTAATTCTATGGCAGATGAGATAACAGGTGACGATCTGTCATTTGACTGTGCGTATTCTAATCTTGAGCTGTCAATGGGCAAGGCTGACGACCTTTTTAAGGTCAAGGAGAGGTTTGAGAGGTATTACAGCTTTATAAACCGCTATTTCTCGCCCTACGGCTATACCCTCACAGGCATGGGCATAAACCCCAATTATAACATAAACTATAACAAGCCTATTCCCAATGAGAGATACAGGATGCTGTATCATTTTCTGCATTCGTATAAGAGCCATAAGGGGGAGGGCAGCGAGGTGCTGTTTTTCAACCGCCCCGATTTCGGCACATTTACCAGCGCTTCACAGGTGCAGATAGATGTGGACCATGACGAGCTTATCGACGTTATAAATACCTTCGGCAGGCTTGAGCCTTATAAGGCGCTGCTTTTTGCAAACTCATACCTGCCCGAAAAGCCCGAGCTGCTTTGCTCGAGAAATATGCTGTGGGAGCATAGTATGCAGGGGTATAATCCCCATAATATCGGTATGTTCGAGCATGAGCTCAAAAGTGTTGATGACCTGGTGGAGTATATAAAATCCCAGAGCATATACTGTACTATGCGTGACGGCAGGTATATCGACTTTACCCCCGTGCCCGTTGAGCAGTTTATGCAGACCGATAAGATAACAGGCGAGTATTTTGACGGCGAAAAATACTGTGAGACTGAGTTTACCCCCTGTATCGAGGACCTTGAATATCTCAGGACCTTTAAGTTTGAGGACCTGACCTTCAGGGGCACTATCGAATTTCGCAGCTCCTGCTGCCAGCCTGTCAGCGACAGCATGACGGTGGCTGCTTTCCACATCGGTCTGCTGGCAGATGTGCCTGCGCTCAAAGCGCTGTTAAAGAGCGATACTGCCATTTACTCCCACGGCTACAGCGCCTCTGAGCTGCAAAAGCTCCTCTCGAAAAGAGAGCTGCCCGAGTTTATCGACAAGCAGGAGCTAAAAAATGAGCTTAAAGCTATACTCGCCCTGGCATCAAAGGGGCTTGAAAAAAGAGGTCTTGGTGAGGAAAAGCTGCTTTTGCCCCTGTATGAAAGGGCAGCTGCCCTTGAAAACCCGGCAAAGCGCATGATAGAGGGCTTGGAAAAGGGCGAGAGCATTAATAAATATATTCTGGAATATTCTAAGGTTTAGGTGAAGGCTATGGCAAGTGACAACAGTATATTTGAGGGCGGCTTCGGTATCGAGCGTGAAACTCTCAGGGTGGATAAAAACGGCAGGCTGGCACAGACCCCCCACCCCTTTGACGACCCCCATATGGAGAGAGATTTCTGCGAGAGCCAGCTGGAGCTGATAACCCCAGTCTGTCCCTCGCCCAAAGCGGCGCTTGAAGAGCTGGGCAGACTGTCTGACAAAGCTGTCAAGACGCTGGAAGAAAGGGGTGAATACCTCTGGCTTTGCAGCAACCCCCCACATTATGACAGCGAGGACGAGGTGGTGGTCGCCCGGTACAGCGGCGATAAGATAAACAAGCACGAATACCGCATAAAGCTGCTCAGGCGCTACGGCAAGCGGCTGATGACCTACTCGGGCATACATTTCAACTATTCGCTGTCGGGGGAGTATATCAGAAAGCTCAACACAAGCGGCGAGCCTTTGGGGGAGTTTACCGACAGGCTTTATCTGAAGCTTTTCAAATACGCCACACGCTACAGCTGGCTGATACTGCTGCTGACGGCGGCAAGCCCTGTGTTTGATATGTCTCTCAGGGAGCAAAGCGGCGTGAAAACGGCGTTTGACGGTCACGGCTCATGCCGCAGCGGGGTTAACGGCTACTGGAACGCATTTATACCAAGGCTTGATCATTCGAGCCTTAAAGCCTATGCCGACAGCGTGAACAGCTACATACAAAAGGGCGTGCTTTTCTCGGCAGGGGAGCTGTATCTGCCTGTGAGGATAAAGCCCAGGGGCGAAAACAGCCTTGAAAGCCTGGTGAAAAACGGCGCAGACCATATCGAGCTGAGAATGTTCGACCTGAACCCCCTTGCACCCGAGGGCGTGTTCGCCGAGGACCTTGAATTTGCACACTATTTTATGATATACCTGATAAATCTGCCCGATTTTGAGTTTACGCCCGAAATGCAGGCGCAGGCGATAGCAAACCACAAGCAGGCAGCAGGCTTTGACCTTGACGAGATAGTGATAAACGGCTACCCTGCAAGATACGCCGCACTGGGTCTGCTTGATGATATGGAAGCCTATTTCGGCGAGTATGAGCAGGTGATGGAGACCATAGCCTTCCAGCGGCGCAAGCTCACAAGCGGCGAGCGCTACTGCAATAAGGTGTATGATATGTTTCACAATAATTTTAACCGGGAGTTTTTTGACTACATAAAAAACAGATAAACAGGGGATATGCCCCGAACCCCAAAAGGGGAAAAAATACAGAAGAAAGGCGGAATGGATATGTGCGAGCTGTTCGGCGCGAGCCTGAAGAGAAAAGCTGATTTGAAAAACTATCTGAAGGAGTTTTACAGTCACTGTACCATGCACCCCCACGGCTGGGGGATCATGAGCGAGTCGGACGGCAGCCTGTTCATCGAAAAGGAAGCTGTAAGGGCTGACAGAAGCGATAATCTGAAATATATAATAGGAACTCTGCCCATGCAGAGCATAACCCTTGCCCACATACGCTATGCCACCGTGGGCTCCATGATACAGGAAAACGCCCACCCCTTTACGGCGCTTGACAAAAACGGGCGCCGCTGGACCCTTATCCACAACGGCACCATCTACTCGGGCTTTGAGCTTATGAAGTATCTGGAGCTGCAAAAGGGAGACACAGACTCTGAAAGGGTCTTTATGTATTTTATGGATATGGTGAACGCCGCCATCGACCAAAAGGGGGAGCTGACCTGCGAGGACAGGTTTGAGCTGGTTGAGGAGCTGGCACTCAGGCTGTCCGCCAGAAACAAGTTCAACTTTATGATATATGACGGCGAGCTTTTGTATGTACACAAAAATATGAAGGGTACCCTGTCCTACGAGCATGACGAAAACGGCTATGTTTTCTCCACCCAGCCCCTTGCAGGCGGCGAAGGCTGGGACAGCTTCCCACTGTGCAGGGTGGCTGCCTATAAAAACGGCGAGAGGGTATTTGTGGGCAAGCACCACAATAATCTGTTTATTCCTACTCTTGATTATATCAGTGCATTCGATGCTATGAATATCTGATATATATATCTGAAAAATAAAAAGGTATCCCCCGTGGTCGGTGATGATCAATCGACCGTCAGGGGATACTTTATTTTTTGACTGAAAGTCCGGATAGTGCTGCCGCCATGTGCAGGGGGTGGGATAGTAAAAGTGTCAGCTTTAATACTAAAGGCATAGTATGAAGAAGAAAAACGAAAGGAAAAGACTCATACTATGAACGGTTTATTATGGGCTGCCGCAGGCACAGGGTTTACTTTTTTTATGACTGCTCTGGGGGCTTCGGTGGTGTTTTTTATGAAAAAGCAAAGCAGCGAAGGGGTGCAGAAAATTTTTCTGGGCTTCGCTGCGGGAGTTATGATAGCAGCGTCGGTGTGGAGCCTGCTGATACCTGCCATCGAAGAAGCCGAACAGCTGGGCAGGATAGGCTGGATACCAGCCGCAGGGGGCTTTGCGGCTGGGGGAGCTTTTTTGATGCTGCTTGATAAGTTCATGCCATTTTTTCACCCCGAGCCCCACAGGGCAGAGGGCGTAAAGCAGGGGCTGCGGCACTCAGCTATGCTGATATTCGCCATTACGCTGCACAATATCCCCGAGGGCATGGCGGTGGGGCTGGCTTTTGCGCTGGCAGCCAAGGAGAACAGCTCGGTGCTGCTGGCGTCTGCCATTGCTTTAGCCATTGGCATGGGCATACAGAATTTTCCCGAGGGCGCAGCCATTGCCATGCCTGTGAGACAGTCGGGGGCAGGCAGGCTCAAAGCCTTTCTCTGGGGTGCAGCCTCGGGTATAGTTGAGCCGATATTCGGCTTGCTGACCGTGCTGATATCCGGCTCGGTAATTGAGTTTTTGCCGTGGCTGTTGTCCTTTGCCGCAGGTGCTATGCTCTACGTGGTAGCAGATGAGCTGATACCCGAAGCCCACCTTGAGGGCTCAAGACTGGGCACTATCGGCGTTATGGCAGGCTTTATGCTTATGATGATACTTGACGTTGCACTGGGCTGAAAAAGCCGTGAGCGCAGCTTAATAGCTGCTTAATAAATAAAGGTATCCCCTGACGGTCGATTGATCATCACCGACCACGGGGGATACCTTATCACCGCTGTCCAACAATTATCCGCTGTCCGTCAGACACCGGCGAAGCCAACAAGATCAGCCCTTCTCCCCTCGGGGAAAAGGGCAATAATTATGTTATTACAGCCATAGCCCGTATGTGGAGTATCCCCCCGAGCTGCGAACTCTGCGAGAGGTTATCTCAATGCCCGATATGAGCTTTGCGCTTTGTATGCTGTCTAAAATGTATGAGCTGGAGCTGTGCCTTACGCTGGGCGATAAAAGCTTTCCGCCGAAGCCCTTGGCTGTCACCGCCACCACGCAGTTGTCGCTCACCGAGCCTGCCAGGTCTTTAAGGTCTGAAAAGCTGTTCGTCTGCTCGGCGCTCTCACCCGAGGATATCTTTATCTCAAAGGTGAACTCCTTATAGCCGCAGTATTGTCCGCAGCCTGTAACTGCCACGGTAGCTCTGCCCACGGCGGTGTTGTTGTAGTATTTTACCTTATAGTCTATCTCAGGCACCAGCCTGCTGCCGTCAAGGTAGATGTTGAAGCTTGGCTCGATCTTTCTGCCTGTGTACTTCATAACGCTTGGCAGGTCGCTCTCGCAGTCGGACATGGCAGCCTTGGTCCTCACTGTAACGGTGCCTGAAAGCTTGCCGGGGTATCTTCTGCCGTCGATATATTTTACTGCCTGCACTGCATATTCATACTTGGTCTTTGAGGGCAGAGCCATGTCAACATAGCTGGTGGAGGTCACCTCTGCGGCTTCATAAAAGCTGTCCTGGGCGTCGGTGAGCCTGCGCTGTATGATATAGCCGTCCGCCTCGCTGACAGGCTGCCACGAAAGCTGAACGTGGTCCTGATAAACGCCGTCAGCCGCCACCGACTGCGCCGCCTTGGTGTATACCGCACCGCCGCTCACTCCCACATCACCGCTTACATTATCGGAGTAGGTGTTATCGGCGATCACTATCTTAGCGCCCTCTCTTATATTTATGCCCCTGCCGCCGCTGCCGCTGAGGGCGTTGCCGCTGG
>ERZ842401.4358-NODE-4358-length-16545-cov-57.635719_pt1 | contig 16545 bp, 8 predicted proteins | sample MGYA00521270_ERZ842401 | MGnify/ENA primary metagenome ERZ842401 (study PRJEB31892, sample SAMEA3878208) | bioreactor metagenome | biome: Moose rumen | place: Sweden | collected 2011-10 | study: EMG produced TPA metagenomics assembly of the PRJEB12797 data set...
CGGTGGTGCGCAACGGCAACCTGCGCGCAGAGTTCTTCCGCAACATCTGGATGGTGGAGAAGGTGCGCAAGCACTTCGACCTCGCCGAGGTGGAGCTGTTCCGCAAGGTCTTCGCCGAAGGCAAGGAAGACGGCGAGTTCGACATTGAGAACGTGAACCTTGTGGCCGACATCACCCACTACTGCATCAAGGGGCTCGAGGTGCCCTACATCTACGGTCGCATTGGCCACGGCATGACCGAAGAGTCCACCAAGCCGCAGGTGGCCAAGTTCGTCTATGGCGCACTGGGCAAGCACAAGATCTGAAGTCTTTTTTGAAGATAATCGCAACTCTCGTTATCTTCGTAAGATTCGTGGCGACAATAACTTTTTGAAAGTTACATATCAAAATAACAAAACAGTAAGAATACTAAATTATGGGATTATTAGAAGGTAAGACAGCACTCATCACGGGTGCTGCACGTGGCATTGGCAAGGCCATTGCACTGAAGTTTGCCGAAGAAGGCGCCAACATTGCATTCACCGACCTTGAGGTGAACGAAGAGACCGAACGCGAGATAGCAGCCAAGGGCGTGAAGGCCAAGAGCTACGCCTCCAACGCTGCCGACTTCCAGCAGACGGAAGAGGTGGTGAAGGCCGTGAAAGAAGAGTTCGGTTCCATTGACATCCTCGTCAACAACGCCGGCATCACCAAGGACGGCCTGATGCTGCGCATGACCGAGCAGCAGTGGGACGCCGTAATTGCCGTCAACCTGAAGTCGGCCTTCAACTTCATCCATGCCTGTGTGCCGGTGATGATGCGCCAGCGTGGCGGCAGCATCATCAACATGGCCTCTGTCGTAGGCGTTCATGGCAATGCCGGACAGGCCAACTACGCTGCTTCGAAGGCCGGCCTCATAGCCCTGGCCAAGTCTATTGGGCAGGAGATGGGCCCCAAGGGCATACGTGCCAACGCCATCGCCCCCGGCTTCATCGACACTGCCATGACGCAGGCTCTGCCCGAGGATGTGCGCAAGGAGTGGTGCCAGAAGATACCTCTGCGCCGTGGTGGCACCGTCGACGACATTGCCAACTGCGCCACTTTCCTGGCCAGCGACATGTCGAGCTACATCAGTGGTCAGGTCATCCAGGTCGATGGCGGCATGAACATGTAAGATAGTGTTGGAGCTTGCCTACATATACGTTACGGCTGCTCGCCTCAGTGTGTAGCACTGTCGTTGAGTATGTCTGCGAAATCTTTTGGCAAGATTACGTTTTCCATGTTGATGGCCTCGCTGAACAGCGGGGCCATTTCTTCTGCTGTAAACCCGGCAATGCCGCAACCTATACGGGTCACCATGAACTTCTGCTCTGGATGCTGGCGAGCAAAGTCGATGAACTCGTCAACGTATGGCCTTACCGTCTCCACGCCACCCTGCATGGTGGGTATGGCATAGCTCCGCCCTTGCAGGCCAACGCCTTGCCCCCAAACCGCACCAAACTTCTGAAATGCGATGCGGGCAGCACCACCTCCATGAAACCCTCCGAGGTTACTGCCAAACACGAAAATCTCGTTCTCATTCAGTTCCCTTATGAACTCTGGTGTATATTCCCTGTTATACATATAATTATTATTATTCCAAATAATATTTCTGTCGTTCCTCAGGAGTCAACTGCCGGTTCTTAAATCGTTCGCGCGTCTGGTCGATGAGCTGTTGGAGAGGCTGGAAGTCCCATGTCTTGATTGTACCATCTTCTGAAGATGTGATAATAGTATGGCCATCAGGAAAGAAAGATACAGACGTTACCATCTTGTCGTGACCCTTGAGTTCATGGACCATACGCCCCGTAGCGACATCCCAGATCTTAGCATTGTTTTCCCAGGAAGCAGAGGCAATGGTCTTGCCGTCAGGGCTGAACTGTACATAGTGTATCCCCCTGCGATGAGCTGTCCACTCGCGGACGATAGTTCCGTTGGACATATCCCATATCTTGATAAGATCATCCCATGAAGCGGAAGCAAGTAGCTGACTGTCGGGGCTAAAACAGACTGAGCAGGCCGAGCTGGTGTGGCCTCTTAACTTCATCACAGGCTGTAGTGTCGGCACATCCCATACCCATACTTCTTTGTCATAAGATGCCGATGCCAACAGTTTTCCGTCGGGGCTGAAACACACATCACGCACTTCTCCCTGGTGACCACTCAGCACGGCCTTACACTTTCCTGTACTGCTATCCCACAGTCTTATCGTACTATCTTTGGACGCTGTGACGACTGTTCTCCCATCAGGACCGTATTGAGCCGTATACACCATTGCACGATGCCCTTTGAGCACGATGGGCGACAGATGAAGATCAGTGCTCCAGATCTTGGCTGTGCAGTCGGTAGAGGCCGTAGCAATATGCTTACCGTCGGGACTGAATGCAACGGAACGGATGGCACCTTGATGAGCCTTCACACTGTCGACCATTCTGCCGTCGGAAGTTTTTCGTATACGTAGGAAAGCACTGGACGCCCCTGAAGCGGCTATATTGGCATCAGGACTTATGGCCACGCTTCTTATGCTGTCGGCAGCCTCCTTCCATTCCTGCTTCCACATGTGCCTGTTGTGATATGTCAGCCTGATAATATTCTCTGTTTCCTTTGACAACTCCATTGCGCCATATTTATTGCGAGTGCTGTCAACAGGCACGTTAACGATGCTGTCATGCAACACACCAGTAGCCGCATCCCAACACTGCACCCGATTATCATCACACAGAGCCAGTACCCACTGGCCGTCAGCACTGAAGCCAACAGTCTTCAGCTGGCCTTGTGGCAGTTTCAGAAGAGCCGACCCATAAGCCACTACCTGGCGAAGCGCATATTCTGCCTCCACGACGTAGGGCCGGTCTTCGTTGCTGAGATTCATGGGCAGTGCATCCAGAGCGAGCAACGCTGCGGTGTATGAATCACCTTCACTCATCAGGTCGTTCACTTTCTCGGCAATGAAACGTGACTGAATCTTTTGTATCTTTTGGTTGTTTTCTCGTAATTGCATGTTATTCTGGAAAATCCAAATCAGGCCAATCATCAAGATAGCCAAGAAAAAAGATGAAGCCCAAATAATGGATTTCCTGCGGTTTCGGTCTCTTTCATACCTCCGCCATAGGGTATCGAATTTCAGTCCAAGAAAGACAGACGCCACTTTGACTGCCGCAGCATCGCGCCCCATCTCGTTGATGTTGATGCCACGGAGTTCGCGGTCACCTGTCAACTGTAGCAGTTCGGAGGGGAAACACTCTTCATCGGGATTGTCTGACTTGGGCTTTCCCTCAACGATAAAGGGGATGATGTTCTCTTCTTGACCAGACTCCACGAAATAGCGGATGCCGTTGTTCAGCCAATCGCTCTTGGTGGCACGGGGAGAACAAATGACAATGAGGTACTTGGAACTGGTCAGGCCTTTCCAAATGACCTCCTTCAGTCGACCACCGCCTGCCTCCGACTTATACTCATAGATAGGACTGATACGCTCTGGCAAATCAGGTTTCTCCTTGCGCAGGGCCGTGGGCAGTTTGTAGTGCTCCAACTTCCGTTGCAGCCACTTCGCCCAGTCTGCATCTTCCTCCTTGTAGCTGATGAATGCGAAATACTCGTATTTGCCGTCTATCATTTACATCTGTAATCTAAAGTCTGTAATCTAAAGTCTGAAGTCTAAAGTCTGAAGTCCATAGTCTGAAGTCCAAAAACTATAGTCCTAAAGAGTATGCGAGGCTGGCCACCAGCTTCTTCTTGGCCAGTTCTATGTCCTTAAACTCTATCTGGTCGATGTCGGCGATGTCGAGTCGGATGCTCTTGGCATACTGGGCATCGTCGAGGAGCACGGGGATGATGGTCTTCCGCTGCTGTACGGCATAGCCCAGTTCGCGGATGACGTTGATAGAAGCATTTGAGTTGGCCGACGACACGAAGATGACGACCTTGGCCACTTCAATAGCATCGACAATCACCTCCTTATAGTTCTCACCACTGAAGATGCCCTCCTTGTCTATCCAATACGGAATCTGGTTCTCGTCAAGGATGGCCTTGATGCTTTCAACAGACTGTTCGTCCCTGCGTGAATAGCTGATGAAGACCTGGTGTTTCATCTCCTCACGCTTCGGAATCTCCGTCGCAATCCTCTGCGGTGCAGAGTCTGCAGACATCTGGCTCGAAGCCATCTGTGTCTGATAGCGTGTCAGGGCCGACTTGATGGCAAAGTTCTCGAACATATCTATATAGTCCATCTCCTTCAGCATGTGGTTGTGGTCATACAGGTAGAGTTCCACCTGATAGTCCTTCTGCGTCTTACAGAGGTTCGACGAAATGGCATCGGCCATTACCTCTGCAATCTGTCCAAGTGGAATATGAGCCAAACCAGCACCGATACAAGGGAAGGCAATCGACTGTATGTCGAGTGCCTGCAACAGCCGGAAACACTTGTCGACGGTATGCTGAAGGATGTATCTGTTGACGTCTTCAGGGTTAGAGAGTCTTCCAGCATACACCTCTTCCTTATGCTCCTGATTGATTGTCAGACTGTGGAAGATGTATTTCTGGCATTTCAGTTGGCCTGCCGTAGAAACCACCACGTCACCCAGTTGGGCAGGTAGTTTCTTTTGTGCATCTTCTCTAATCTGCGTGCCGCCTATCTTGCACAGGTATCCGGAAAGACCGCCTCCCATGCTGATGCCTGTATCATCGGAACTGACAATGACCTCAGCCTTGGAAGTGATAATATCTCCAAATACTATCGTCAGTGTGGAGTTGTTGAATTGATATTTGCGTGGCTCCATAATTTCCCTTTGTTTGTTCGTTTCAGGTTTCAGCCTACAAATTTAAGAAAAAGATTTTATATAGCGGCAAAATGATGGGAAAAACTGCGAAAAAGTGTTTGGCGGCGCATTCGAATCGTGTCCGTAACTTAGGGGTATCTTAATGTATCTCATACTCCTTTGAAAACCATAACCGATAAATCGGATCCAAGAATACCAATCTTCCACCTTGCAGTTCTACAATATCCTTGTTCTGCAATATTTTCTTATTCTTGCTGATGGTATTGGGATTGCCCAAATGGTATTTCGTTCTTGCTTCTGCTGAAGATAACTGTTGTATGCCATCTCTAATGGCACGAAGCATTTCCACCTGACTGGCAGCAAGCGTTTCTGTGTCACTCTGGAACATAGGAGAATTGGTGTTGATCATCTGCCTTAATCCATAGTTGAAGGAATCCTCTGTAACTTCATCCACAGAAGCATTCCAAACGAAGTAGCAGCACTGCTGTAAATACCAAGAATGGCATTCTGTGGTATCACATATCCGCTCAGCATACTCCTCAGAAATATGCTTCCCCGATTTCTCGAATGTATCGACAATAAATGGCATCCATTCCTCCTTTGGTATCTTGTTCAGAAACAGTAACTGTCCGAAACGATAGAATGGAGAGTCGGAATTGTTGAAGATGTCCAACATCATGTGACGTTTACTGCCATAAAGGCAATACGAGACTCGTTCCTGCTGCTGCCATGCAGACCGCATCTTTCCCTCCATGTTTTTATATTCTGGGAGATTGGCTAACTGCTGGAACTCGTCGATGCAAACGATAATCTTAATCTTTTTGGTCCGAGCCAACGTTTCAGGCAGTCTTAGGATATCCATCTTGTCCTGTTCCTGCGGCACAAACTTCACATCGAAAGCCATAAAATTGGTCACATCGTCCTTGATGACCACCTGCGGCACTACACCCGTCAAGAACTTCTTGGCATCTTGTATGCGTTTTTCCAACTTACTTGATGCACATGCTATCACCTGACTGGCAAACGTCCTATAGAACTCAGCCTCAGAACCGATGCTAAACGCATCAATATAGCACACTCTGATATCCTTGTCCTCTTTTTGTAGTTCTTCCATGGCAACTTTAACAAGAGAGGACTTCCCCCATCTGCGTGGAGAAACTAACATGACGTTGATGTGCGAAGAAAGGAAGTTCTTCAACAGCGCCCTATCTTCCACTCTGTCAACGAAATTTTCCTTCGTTGCTAATGTCCCGTATTGAAATGGAGCATTCATATTCTTTTAGATTCTTTTTAATACTGTGCAATGGTACGATTAAGCGAGAGCAAAGAAACTGGTTTCATTTGCCAAGCGTAAGTACCTTCGCGCTGTTTTACAGCGCAAATATACAAAAAGTTACCCAAAGGTAATTTACTAGAGGGTAACTTTTGTTATTCTTTAACGTATCACCTGCATCAGCACGGTTATAGATAATCTCCGCCGCTGTCTGGTGAGTCACCGCCCAGTGCATCATGTATGGCATCAAGGTTATAGAGCATGGTCTCATAGTCTTTGCCATCAGCAGCAGTTATCCAAATTTTTCGGATAACAGCCTCTTCTTTCAGCTCACGGCTTTCGAAAATCTGTCCAAGATAATCAGACAGGCAAGGCGCGACAGATGGAAATTCTCCACCTCGCGAAAAGTGCCGGAGCTCAACCTAACCATCTCAACCACCTGGTTAAAATGCTCGTTCATTTCCATCCCCCTGTTCTGAGCCACCTGAAGTGCTTTATTCAGCACGCGGTTGAACTTCTGCCACGTGCTGTACCCCAGCGCCGTCGCCAGGGAGGCTTTCCGGTGTTGTCGGGGAGGCTTGGCGGTGTTGCCGGGGAGGCATTCCGGTGTTGTCGGAGCATAGCCCTTGTGAGGTGGGGGCATAGCCCTTGGTGGGTGAGGGCATAGTCCTTGGGGGGACTTGTTGCTTGTAGTGGGCAACAAGTATTACACTATATAGAAATGTTGCAAAGCACTATACATTCCTACATTTTGCATATAACATGCTATATAATAGTATGTTGTGTGGTGTAGAGATGCGCATTTGTGGTAGTCATCTATACATAGTTTTAGGGCGAAATGATGTTGGAGCTGCAAAATTAATATGCTGTTTGGATAGCGTAAATATGCTGTTTAGATAGCGTAAATATGCGGTTTAGATAGCGTAAATATGCGGTTTAGGTAGCGTAAACATGCGGTTTAGACTGTGGGGGGCGCTGAAACTGGACAGTCACATCGAAACGGCCAATAACAGTGTATAGCTGGCTCTTGAAAGTATTGGCTATACATGTTGTAACAGGCTTATATACAGAATGTTATGCGCAAAATGTAGGAATGTATAGACGAATAGAAAATTTTTGATGAACAATATTGTTTGAAAATTTGGTGGTACCGAAAAATATGTGTACCTTTGCAGTGACAATGGTGGAGTGGTGAACTCATAACAAGAACTTAAAAACTGATGATGATGGCTAAGATAACTATTGTGAAGAACTACCGAAACACGTTGACGCTTAGGCCCGCGGAGCTGTCGCAGGTTGTGGATACTATCCAGCAGCAGACCTATCAGGAGGTGTGCCGGAATCTGCGCGGCGTTTATCCCCTGGCCGAGGTGCGCCAGCGGTTCGACGTGACGGATGGGATGCTGCGTCTCTACACCAAGGACCTGCCCCGTGTGTGTTTCTCGGCGCAGATGGAGAACAGGCAGAAGCAGCGGGTGATGCGCGCATACAACGGGCTGGTGCTCCTCGAGGTGAACAACCTCGCTGGCTTCGAGGAGGCCGTGGCCGTGAGGAAGGGCGCGGCCCAGATACCCTACACGCTGCTGGCCTTCGTGGGGGCCAGCGGAAGGAGCGTGAAGATAGTGTGTCGCGGTGGGCTGTTGGAGCCGGCCGTTACGCCCCGTGACCCTGCCGGGCGAGGGGAGGGGAGCGCCTGTGTGCTGCCCACCTCCGACGAGGCGATCAGCCGTTTCCACGTGAACCTCTACGAGAAGGCGCGCGTGGCCTATAACATGCAGCTCGGCGTGACCATCGAGAAGATGGAGCCTACGCTCGACCGCGACTGCTACATGAGCAGCGACCCCGGCCTGTTCTACAACCCCGGGGCACAGGCTTTCTACACCGATTGCTCTGACGTGGCGAAGGCCGTGCATCCCGTCGTGCTCTATGGCGAGAAACAGGAACGCCTTCTGCCCGGCATGGAAAACGGACACGCCATGCGGCTCATCTACGAGTACTGCCTGTCGAAAGCCTACGACGACGTGGCGGGCATCGCCTACGATGACGACGACCGCATCCACCTGCTGCTTACGCGACTTGCCGGCTACTGTCAGGAGGCCGGTCTGCCGATGGCGGTGGCCCAGCGTCAGGTGCTGTTCAGCCTGTCGCTCGGCAGGGAACCCGACGTGGTGAAGAAGGTGTTCGAGAACGCCTATCGCGAGGAGCACGAGAAGAAGTACCGACAGCGCAAGAACATCGTGCGTATGCCGAAGAACATCCCGGCTGAGACGCTGCTGATGATGAAGGTGGACATCTTCCTCAACACCAACTACGAACTGCGCAAGAACGTGATGCGTGGCGTGGCCGAGTACCGCATGCGCACAGGCTACGGCTTCAGCTATCAGGACCTGACCGAGGAGGCGCGCAACTCTATCACCATGAGGGCGCTGTCGATGGGCGTGAAGTGCTGGGACAAGGACATCAACCGCTATGTGAACTCCAACGACATCGAGCTGTACGAGCCGATGACCGACTTCCTCGACCATCTGCCGGCGTGGGACGGCAAGGACCGCGTGGAGCCCCTCGCCCGGCGTGTCAGGACCGACTACGACGCCTGGCCCTACCTTTTCCATATATGGATGCGGTCGATGGTGGCCCTGTGGCGCGGCAAGGGCCAGCTCACCGGCAATGCCCTCGTGCCGATACTGATAGGCCGCCAGGGCTGCGGCAAGACCTCGTTCTGCCGCATTCTGCTGCCTGTTGAGCAGCGTGAGTACTATAACGACCGCATCAACTTCAAGAACGACCACGACCTGAACCTCGGGCTGACGTCGTTTGCGCTGATCAATCTCGACGAGTTCGACAAGATTACCCAGCGGCAGCAGGTAGTATTGAAATACCTCGTGTCGACCAGCGACCTGAAGTATCGTCCCCCTTATGGCAAGGCCTACAGCAGCCACCGTCGCTATGCCTCGTTCATAGGCACCACCAACGAGTCGACACCGCTGACCGACCCCTCGGGCAGTCGGCGGTTCATCTGCGTCAGCGTGGAGGGCGACATCGACTTCGAGACGCCGATAGACTATCCGCAGCTCTATGCGCAGTTAGAGTATGAGGTGTCGCAGCAACGGCTGCGCTACCACCTGACGCGTGCCGAGGAGCATGCGCTGATGGAGCACAACCTGCGCTACCAGCGCATCAGTCAGCTGGGCGAGCAGCTGCTGTCGCTCTTCGAGAAACCTGAGGGGACGTCGAAGACCCATCCCGGCGCTGGCCGGTGGATGTCGCTGAAGGAGATCTCCGAGCGCCTGAAGCAGGTTTTCAGGGGCGCCTACACCGAAGACGAGGGCACCTACATCAAGATAGGCAACTTCCTCAACCGCCCAGAGCATAAGTTCGAGAGCGACCGCAAATCCTCTGGCATGGTGTACTGGGTGAAGGAGCGCTGACGTGTGTTATTCTTTTTGGTCTATGTCAATGTCGATGAGGCCCAGCGACACATCTACGACGTCATAGTCGTAGCTCTGTGTCTTGGTGGTAAGGTCCTCCCATTCCTTCAGACATCCGTGTTTCAGACGCGCCTCGTCTTTATAGTCCTCTGCTCCCTTGTCGGTATAGCCTAAGATTTCGTGCGACGCAATCCAGCGCAGATGCTCTGTCTGTGCCAGCACGTCCAGCACATGCTGGATGTGGCTGAGTGGCAGGTTGGAGTGGTCGCGCCACTCATACTTCGTGGTGCCGACAGCTCTTGTCAGCCCATGATACCTGATGTTGTCAAAATCTGTGCCAAAGGCCTCTTTCGCCATGAAGAGCTTGGTGTCCTTGTGCAGGCTGTTGGCTGTGTTCTGGTATTGTACCCGCCTTAGCCTCATGATGCTGCTAAGTGTCGGGGCAAAGCCCTCGTACCTGCCAGTCAGTTGCATCATGTCGTTCCGTTCCTCGTCCCAACTTTGCAGGGGATAAACCTCCTGCCCAGACTTTCTCCTGAGTTCATTGATGGAGAGGTCGTATCTTCTCTTGAACCGTTTGGCATCTTCTTTCAAAGCCTCACGGACCACATTGTTATATGTATATACTTGGCTGACAGATCCGAACAGCGTGATGGGCGTGTCGATGAGCTCTGACGACGATATGGTGTGCTGGTGCATCTTTTTCCCTTCGTTGAACACTGTCTTCTCAGCAGCCCACAGACGGTTGTAATGATTTGCAATCTTCTGGATGTGTCCTCCTTCGTCGTGCTGAACCCTCACCAGAATGCGCAGATGTTCCAGCCGGTCCTCTCTGTTGCGGATGGCCTGTTGCAGAATACGCACTGCCAGTGAAATGTTCATCTCGTCATCGCCCGTGGCAACAACAACATAGTTGAGGCTACCTATCATGTTGCTCAGCATCTCATAGAACTCCACACTGCGACAATCCATCTGGTGCAGATGAATCATCTTGTTGCTGTCTTCCTTGTCGTTGCCCACTGATGTCTTTATGGACGGGGCATTGACCTTGAAGAGCCCGGCAAAGTCGGTCAGGTCCTTGTCGAATGCATGGCAATGGAACTCCGAGCGTCTTACATCGCCTTTCCCGCTCTTGACGAAGGCACCAAACTCGTATAGGAATCTCACTGCGTCAAGGCCAACCTCTCCAAATCCTACAACTAATGCAAGGAATGGGGAAGAAACGGTGGCATCGTTCTCGAGATTGACATATCTTACAGGGTGAAGCTCGGGATTCTTTTTCAGCAGTTCTATGCTGATATGCGACGAGTCTACCACTTTTACCTCAATGTTCTCATGTTGTTGCTCATCCTCAATCACGCGATGCACGCTGTTATATCGGGCGTGACAATACAGATTGACCTTTCCTCTGCCTGTGAAAGAACGTATCGTTGTGTCTTTTATGAGATTGGCAACACATTGTATGTTTTCCCCGTCGTTATCAGAGAGAAAGAAAACATGCAGCGTGCCTGTCGTTTTCTTGATGATGCGGCAAAGCGAGTTGAGCCGCAGCTCTTTCTGTAGGATGTCGACAGGCTCGTTTGTTCCGCAGTCCTCAAGCTCTAAGCCGGCTAAGTTGGAATAGGCGTTTGCTGTTATGCAGTTCAACTCCTTCAGACGATCCAGGTCGTTGTTCTTTAACGACAAGAAATTGAACAAGCGGTCCATTCCGTTCATCCTTATCGCAGAATCGCCCTCGTTGTTGGTGCGGACGATGACGATACGGCTGTCCTTGTCTATGTCGGTTCTGTCCTTGATGTCTTTTGCCAGATAGTAAGTGGCATCGTTCATGCCCCAGAATATGTATGTGGTGTTTCTACTGCTCCGGACAAACATTCTGCGGAAGGCAGCAACAATATTATACCCGAAGTATTTGAGTACGAACACCAGACTAACCAATGCTGCAAGGAAATGGGCCAGCGAGAAGCCAAACATATACCATCCGTTATTGTGGAATGGTTCGTGTACGGCACTTACGTCGCTGTTCAGAACGAAAATCTCAAAAGCATGGATGATTGCCATCGGCACATTGCCTAACAACGACCAGGGCTGGCCTGTGTACATTCCGATGTCATATACTACAAAGCCAAACAGCCACACCACGACAAATGCAGGAGTGAGATATTTGTTGAACAGCTTCTCAAACCATCTGTGTTTCTGGTCGACCCAGTAAGAGAATCCGAGTGCCAACAAAATCGCTATTATTGCAAATCCCAGACTCCAAAGCCCCATCCAGCTGATGAAACAATCGCCAAGATAGACGTTCTCATTATTAATAAGGGGAAGCCCAATCTCATTATAACGTGGAGTCTCGGTTAAGAATATTGTCATATTCATCTGTTTGTTTTTGGTTTTCAAAGTCCTTTTCGGCGGTAAAATTACTAAAAAAACATGAAAGCGTTACATAATTTGTGAAAAAATCGTATCTATGCAAAAAAAAATTGCTTACTTTGCAGGTCGAAATAAACGAAGCTTTATGCTGATACGATGAAGAAGTTCTTCCTGTGGACAGGGATTGTGCTGCTCAGCCCCCTGCTGCTGTTCATCATACTCACCATCCTGCTCTATCTGCCACCTGTGCAGAACTGGGCAGTGGACAAGATTGCGGAGATAGCGTCAGAGAAGACCGGTCTGCAGATAACGGTAGACAAGGTAGACCTCGACTTCCCGCTCGATCTTGGTGTCGATGGTGTGCGTGTTGTGCGTCCGCCGCGCGACACCATTGCCGATGTGGGGCGCATCGTTGTCGATGTAGAGCTGCTGCCACTGCTGAAGAAACAGGTGGTGGTGAAGGCTTTCGAGGTAGACAATGCCCAGCTGAACACCGTCGACTATATAAGCGACTTGCAGGTGAAGGGGCGCATAGGCCATCTCTCGGCCAGCTCGCGAGCCATCGGCCTCGGCGCTGGCACAGTAGACCTGAACGACACACGCCTGGCGGATGCCGACCTGACCATCTTGCTGAGCGACACCGCTGCCGTAGACACCACCACGAGCGAGACCCCCTGGCTCATAAATGTTGACAGCCTGACCATAGACCGTTCGCGCGTGGAGGTTCACATGCCTGGCGACTCTATGCAGGTGGAGGCCTATCTGGGGCATGCCCAGGCCGCTGAGGGCGTGGTGAACCTGCTGAAGGGGCGCTACACCGTTCGCTCGCTCGATGTACAGGAGGGGAGCGTGCGCTACGACCAGAACTTCGAGCCGCGCGTTGCCAGTGGCCTTGACTACAACCACATAGCCCTCGACAACCTTTCCCTCGGTGTCGACTCCGTCTACTATCAGTCGCCCGAGCTGGTGCTGAAGATACGTCAGGGCGCCTTCAAGGAGCAGAGCGGCCTCGAGCTGACCCAAATGGAGGGCGTAGTGATGATGGACTCTGCCATGTTGCGCGTGCCACGCATCAGCCTGAAGACACCTCATTCTAATATACGCGCACGAGCCGACATGGATCTTTCCATAGCCGACTCGCTCCATCCCGGCAAGATTGACGCCGAGCTTGATGCTCAGCTCGGCAAGGCCGACATGCTGCTCTTCATGCCCGACCAGACCAGTCTTTTCGGCAAGCGCTGGCCCGAATGGCCCCTGAGCGTAAGGGCCAGCCTGAGCGGCAACATGCAGCATGCCGACATCCGCGAGCTGGACGTCACGCTGCCCACCGCCTTCCATGCTACTGCCCACGGCTCAGTGGGCAGCTTCACCGACCTTACGTCGCTGATGGCTCAGCTCGACGTAGATCTTCAGACCTACGACCTGGGCTTCGCCACTGCCCTCGTGCCACAGCTGGGCAAGGACTCCGCCCTGCCCAAAGGCTTGCAGCTGTCGGGCAAGGTGAAGGCCAACGGCCCGCAGTACGATGCCGACCTGGTGCTGCAGGACGGTCGTGGCACGGCCAAGCTGGTGGGACGCTTCAACGAGCGCACCATGAGCTACGATGCCGACATCCGCGTCAACAATCTTAACCTGCACCGTTTCCTGCCGCGCGACTCGCTCTATGAGCTTACGGCCTCGGTGAAGGCGCGTGGCCAGGGCTTCGACTTTATGAAGAAGAACAGCTGGCTCGAGGCCGATGCCTACGTGAACCACCTGCGCTACGGCCATCTGAGCCTCGACTCGCTGAAGGCCGACGCACGGCTGAGCAACGGCCATGCCATTGCCAGCGTCAGTGGACATAACCGTCTGCTCGACGGCACCATCACCGCCGACGCCCTGCTGGGCACGGACAACCTGCATGCCACCATAGGTGCCGAGCTGAACCGCCTGGACCTGAAGGCCCTGAACTTGGTGGAGGACCAGCTGGCCATAGGCGGCTGCGGCCATATCGACATAAGCAGCAACCTGAAGGAGAAGCACCAGCTGACAGGCTTCATCAGCGACCTCTACATACACGACTCGCTCAAGGTCTATCGCCCTGAGGACGTGGGCCTGCTGCTGCGCACCGATCGCGACACCACTTTGGCGCGTGTGCAGAGCGGCAACCTCGTGCTGAAGCTCGATGCACAGGGCGGCTACGAGCCTCTGCTGAACAGATTCCTCACGCTGGCCGATACGCTGAAGGCGCAGCTGGACGTGAAGACGCTCAACCAGACAAACATCAAGCCACTGCTGCCGCGCATGCGCCTCTACGTGACCAGTGGCAACAACAATCCCGTGGCCAACTTCCTGCGCTCGTCTAATAAGATAGACTTCAAGGACTTGCTCGTAGACATCACCTCGTCGCCCGAGAGTGGCATCAACGGCGAGGCACACCTGCTGTCGCTCAACGTCGACTCAATGCTGATAGACACCATCAACGTCAAGCTGAAGGACACCGACGGCGGACTGAGCTATAGCGGCGTGGTGGCCAACAACAAGAAGAACCCGCAGTTTGTGTTCCGCACGCTGTTCGATGGCCGTCTCTACGACCGCGGCGCCATTGTGGGTGTGCGCTTCTTCGACGAGCAAGAGCGCATGGGCCTGCGCTTAGGCACTATGGCCACCATCGTCGACGACGGCTTGCGCTTCCATCTGGTGCCGGAGAAACCAACCATCGGCTACAAGGAGTTTACCCTGAACGAGGACAACTACCTGCTCTTGCGAAAGAACATGAAGCTCGAGGCCAAGGTCGACCTCATTGCCGACGATGGCACTGGTGTAAAGGTCTACTCAGAGAACCAGGACTCCACCTACCTGCAAGACCTTACTGTGAGCCTGCATAAGCTGAATCTCGGCCAGCTCACATCGGTGCTCCCCTATGTGCCGCGCATCACCGGCGAGCTGAACGGCGACTACCACCTGGTGATGAACCAGCAGAAGCAGATATCTGTAGCTACCGACATGGACATCAAGCAGATGACCTACGAACAGTGCCCCCTTGGCAATGTGGGCACAGAGTTTGTCTATCTGCAGCGCGAAGACGACACCCACGCCTTGGAGGGTCGTCTGCTGCTCGACGACAAGGAGGTGGGCAACATCAAGGGCGAATATCGCAATGCCGGTGCTGGCCATCTGAATGCCAACATGAAGCTGACGCACTTCCCCCTGGCGCTGGTCAACGGCTTCATTCCCGACCAGCTGCTGGGTTTCGAAGGCTTTGCCGAGGGCGAGATGAGTGTGGTAGGCTCGATGAAGACGCCCAAGGTCGATGGCGAGGTCTATCTCGACTCGGCGGCGCTCCTCAGCGTACCCTACGGCGTCCGCCTGCGCTTCGACGACGACCCTGTGCGTGTGGTCAACTCGCAGTTGCTGCTGGAGAACTTCACCATGTATGCCTATAATGACGAGCCGCTAAACATCATGGGCAACATAGACTTCCACAACACCGACCGCGTGACGATGGATGTCCGCATGCGTGCCCGCAACTTCCAGCTCGTCAACTCGAAGCAGACCAAGCAGTCGATAGCCTATGGCAAGGCCTTTGTCAACGTGTTTGCCCGTATGAACGGGCGCCTCGATCAGCTGCGCATGCGCGGACGTCTCGACGTGCTGGGCACCACCGACCTTACTTATATCCTGCTCGACTCGCCCCTCTCCACCGACAACCAGCTGGACGAGCTTGTCAAGTTCACCGACTTCAGCGATTCGACGCGGGTGGCCGTAGAACGGCCTACGCCTGACGGTCTCAATGCCGACCTCACGGTGAGCATTGACCAGGGTGCCCACGTGATGTGTGCCCTGAATGTCGACGAGACCAACTACGTCGACATCTTCGGCGGTGGCGACCTGCGCATGAAATACGATCACGACGGCATCAGCATGACCGGCCGCTACACCCTGACCAGCGGCGAGATGAAGTACTCGCTGCCCGTCATACCGCTGAAGACGTTCACCATCCAGGATGGCAGCTACGTCGAGTTCACCGGCGATCCCACCAACCCGAGGCTCAACCTCACAGCCACCGAGCGCACCAAAGCCACCGTGGGCGGTGAGGACGAACAGACACGCAGCGTGGCCTTCGACTGCGGCGTGGTCATCACCAAGACGCTCAACGACATGGGGCTGGAGTTCATCATCTCTGCACCAGAGGACAGTCAGGTGGCCAACGAGTTGTCGTCGATGACGACCGAGCAGCGCGGCAAGCTTGCCGTGACCATGCTCACCACGGGCATGTATCTGGCCGACGGCAACACCAGCGGCTTCTCCATGAACTCGGCACTGAGCACCTTCCTGCAGAGCGAGATAAACAACATCACCGGCAACGCCCTGAAGACGCTCGACCTGAGCATTGGTCTCGACAACACCACCGACGCCAGCGGACAGATGCACACCGACTATTCGTTCAAGTTTGCCAAGCGCTTCTGGAACAACCGACTGAAGGTGCAGATAGGTGGCAAGGTGTCCAGCGGACAAGAGGCCCATGTGGGGCAGAACCAGTCGTTCTTCGACAACGTCACGATGGAGTATCGCCTGTCGCCCACCAGCAATCAGTATGTCAAGCTCTTCTACAACCAGAATGTCTACGACTGGCTTGAGGGCTATACCGGCGAATATGGTGGCGGCTTCATCTGGAAACGCCAGCTCGACAACTTCT
>ERZ842401.4360-NODE-4360-length-16542-cov-4.819555_pt1 | contig 16542 bp, 15 predicted proteins | sample MGYA00521270_ERZ842401 | MGnify/ENA primary metagenome ERZ842401 (study PRJEB31892, sample SAMEA3878208) | bioreactor metagenome | biome: Moose rumen | place: Sweden | collected 2011-10 | study: EMG produced TPA metagenomics assembly of the PRJEB12797 data set...
ATGCCGCAGCTTCCTTCTCCGAATACGAGCTTCATTTCGACGCCTCCCTGATCTTGCGCACGATGTCCTTGGCCTTGGCGGGCGTAAGGGAGCCGTACGTGTCCTCGTTGATCATCATCACGGGCGAGAGCGAGCAGCAGCCGAGGCAGGCGACCGTCTTGATGGAGAAGAGCCCGTCGTCGGTCGTCTCGCCGTCGCCTATGCCAAGCTCCTCCACGAGCGCCTTCTCGATGGAGTCGGCGCCGTTCACGTGGCAGGCCGTGCCCTTGCAGAGAAGGATGAGGTTCTTGCCCACGGGCTTCAAGCGGAACTGCGTGTAGAACGTCGCCACGCCCATCACCTTGGCGGGGCTGTTCCCCGTCTTCTCGGCGATGGCGTACAGCACGTCGGTCGGCAAATAACCGTAGATGTCCTGCGCCTTCTGCAGGATCGATATGAGGGCGTGATCGTCGCCGGCGAACGCCTCAAAGACGGGCGTCAACAGCGACAAGTCGCTTTTTTCGCAATTTGCGCACATTATGTATTTCTCCAACTATCCCCGCGACGACCTGCCGCGGGACTTTTCAGAATAGTTGAGTATTATACCAAAATGCGGGCAGGATTGCGACGGCCCGTCAAGGCGTCGAGTCTTCGATCCTATTTCAGGACCTACCCCAGGAGGCGATTACATTTCCTCGAACTGGTCCTTGCCAACGCCGCACATTGGGCAGGTCCAGTCTTCGGGCAGGTCCTCAAAGGCGACCCCATTGTTGTTTTCGGGGTCGTAGACGTATCCACAGACCTTGCATACGTATTTCTTCATCGTCGTGTTCCTTTCTTAAGAAATCATTCCCAGAACCAAGTCAGTCCTCGTCTTTTTCGTCTTCTTCGGCCGCTGCCTTAACCGTCGACGCAGTGGTCTCTGACGCGTCGACAATGGCATTCAGCGCATCGAGGAGAACAGAAACGTCCTCGTGGCGGCTTTTCTCCATGGCGACAAGCGCCTTGTGCGTCTCTTTGACGAAGTAGAGAATCGCCAAAAAGGCCAAGAACATCAATACGCCGAGAACGACGAAGAAGACGGCGGCTACCGCCAGAAGTACGCTTACAGTATCCATATGTGGATGGAATACTACCATAAGCCGCCGCAGATGTCAAAGCGCCAGGAGCCTGTTTCTCAGCTACTCCGCAAGAACGGCGACGGAAACGGATGCGGCCTCGCCCGCCTCGGTGGCGCAAGTTATGACATGCTCGCCAGGGGTCATCTCCGCGGCAAATGCGCCGCGCCCGACAGTCTCGCCTACGGGCGCACCGTCGACAAACCACCAAAGACGCGTGCCGGGAGGCACTTCTCCGGCTTGGCAGCAAATGCGCTGCTCAAGCGAGCCGGACACGAGATGGAACTGCGCACCGTCCTCGGGCTGGACGAGAGAGAGCGTCGGACGGCTCTCCTCGATCTGCTTCCCGTCTGGCCCTCGCCGATGAACATTGCAAAGCCGTGGGGAGCTTCGTCCGCGAATCATCCTCCCCTCCTCCGTCTCGGGGCAGTCAGGCGAAGCAGGAAGCCCAGTCTTCTTGCAGACGACGCACTTCGCCACGCCCTCTGGCTTTTCAAACCATGGGGCAGTGCCGCTCGGATAGAGCTGGCGCATGACGCTCCACGCGACAGGCGCCGCAGCCTTTGCACCTACGACGCTCTTGTCACCGAAGCCGCCTGTCTTATGCCCGCACCAGACACCAACAACAAACTCAGGATTCCACGCGACCGTCCATGCGTCGCGGTAGGCGCTCGACGTGCCTGTCTTCCACGCGAAGCGCGGCGTCGCGACATCTGCGACATGCCCGAGGGCCGCATGGGAGCGCTCATCGCCAGAGAGCATATCGGAGACGAGGTAGGCGCACGCAGGCGCAAACCGTCCGTCGCCACCGCGAGCGAGAACGCCGTATGCGCGGACGAGCTCAAGGAGCGAGACTTCGACATTCCCGATTGCCATTCCAAGACCAAACGACGCGGCATCTTCAGTGACGCGCCCGAAGCCGAGGGCGCGAAGCTCTTCTGCAAAGGACTCGACTCCGACTTCGTCGAGAAGACGGACGAACGGAACATTAAGCGAAAGGACGAGAGCGTCGCGCACGGTGACGAGGCCGCGATACCTGCCGTCGAAGTTCGCGGGCCTGTAGCCCTTGAACGAAATGGGCGAGTCGACAAGGCGACGCTCTGGCGTCGCGAACCCTCGTTCCATCGCAAGCGCGACGAGAAACGGCTTAAGCGTCGAGCCCGCGGGCCGCGGCGATACGGCGGTGTTTACCTGCCCGTCCTTGCCGTCGAAATAGTCGCCGCTACATGCCATCGCGACTATCTCGCCTGTCGCGGGCTTCATCACGACGACAGCAGACGAAAAGCCGCCCTTCTCCGCCGCCGCAGAGACCGCGTGCTCGCACAAAAGCTGGATGTCGGCGTCAAGCGCCGTCGTCACATCCACTCCGCCTCGACCGCCGCGAAGCCCATGTTCCGAAATGTACCAGTCGCAAAAATGCGGCGCGAGAAACGGCCTCGGCGCGCGGCGGACTTCCGGCTCGACCGAGCGCGCCCCCTCGAGCTGCTCGTCAGAGATGTATCCAAGCGTCCGCATCCTCTCGAGAACATAGTCGCGGCGCTTGAACGCCTGTGCACGGCGCTCGGGGCTTCCCCATCTGTCGGGGCGGAAGCGCGTCGGCGCCTGCACCATCCCGGCAAGCATCGCCGCTTCGCCAAGTCCGAGTTCCTTCGTGCTTTTGCCGAACCAACCCTGCGATGCCGCCTCAATGCCGATGAAGTTAGAGCCGAATGGAGCGCGGTTCAGGTACTGGGAGAGAATCCACTCCTTCGACTTCGCGCGCTCCATCTTGACGGCCTTTACCGCCTCCTTCCACTTCCACCAAAGGTTCTTCGGATGGGGCCTAAGAAGCCGCACCGCCTGCATCGTGATTGTCGATGCGCCGGAGATGCGCCGCCTGCAACTGATGTTCTGCCATGCCGCGCGAAGGACGCTCATCGGCCTCACGCCGTGGTGCGACCAAAACGAGCTGTCCTCAGCCGCGACGAGCGCCTTAACGATCCAGTCGTCGGGAGAGGCGGCGTAGAACGGCCTGCAGTCGACATCACCGGGCCCGAGCGTAACGCGCAGGATCCTCCCCGACGCGTCGCGAAGGATCGCGCCGCCGGGATATTCGTCAGACCCCTCGTCGCTCCAGCCGATGAATATCCACGAGCAGACGAGAAACACCGCCGCGAGCGCGGCGACGATGCGGACAAGAAAAGCGATTTTCCTCTTCACGCCCTATACTCGCCGCCAAAGGGAAAATCTGACATGTCGCACCGCCCTTTTTCATCGGCAGCCGAATGCATATTCCGTCTGCGGCTCGTTCCCATACCCGCCGTCGACGGTCCATGTGCGCGTCACGTCGCCGGGCAGAGAGCGCTGCCCCCCACGCAAGAAACCCTTATTCTTCAGTCCTTTCGCGGGGCCTGTCCCCAGAAATTGATGCGGCGAACATAAGCAGAAACTCATGATTTACCAGCTCCTGTTGACACACTTAGCCGTGCAAGCCAGATGCCAAGGGCGACCTCATGAGACGGCCTGACGAGTTGCTGACGCCAGCCCATCGTACCGGTGTAGACAACGCGCCTAAACTCCCTCGCTACCATCGCCTTGAACTTTCTGCCAATGACTATTGGGGCTTCAAGGGTGAAAAACTTTGCTGTCTTCTTGTCTGAAAGGACTTCTGCCTCGATCAGTTTGGAAAACTCTTTCTCGGCCTCCGCCGCAACCCTTGGCGACAGCACTTCGCAAAGCGGCTTTCCAGACATTTCAAGACGCTTCTCTTTTTCTTGTGCCTTGCCGTCTGGCTTCGTGTCGCCCTTTGTCGCAGCCCGCCACTCGGCGCGGCCATCAGATGACTTAAAGACACGATCTGAAAGCATATAGCCGCGATAGACCCCACCTATCCCATGCGGATCGTCCGTCTGCGTGACTACATATCCCATTCCATCAAGCGCCGCGTCAAGATGGCTCTCGTCCGTAAGAAGAACGCCGTCTGTCTCAACGACGCGTAGCACCGCATCCCTTAGCGTCTTCTCCGTCGCCTCGCCAGTAGGCCATACTACCGCCTCTCTTCCCGCATCAGAAGGGTGCGCATCACAGTATGCTTTCCAAGAACGCCCTTCACGCTTCCGTCCGTCTCGCGGCACCATCGGATTGACGACAAACATTATCTTCGCCACGGCAGCTTCGGCCTCGACTGGAACATTGGTGGTGATGTTCATGCCGTTCTGCTTTCTTGATTGGCATGTCTTTGCGGCAGACCCCGGCTCAAACAACTGCGGAATCGTCGGAACAATGCGGCACGGGCTCTTGTTTTCAGTCGAATAAGCCGCGTCGAAAAGCCATTTATCGCCCCCGACATCGAGGGAATAAAGATACACGCGTCCGTCACGCGCAAGGCCGGTTATCTTGTTGAAGGCCAGCCGTTCCTCTTCCATGCGATTATGGTTTCTCGCTCGCGTTCCTTCTTCTGTAACGCAACGATTAGGCGCAGACGGCGACCGATTCAGACCCAGGCGCAAAAAGCAAGTCCCTCCCATACTTGTATCGCGCGTATTTCGGGATTGCAAGAAGGTAGTAGTTCCCCTCGTCGCGCATTATTCGCACCGTGTCCGCCGAGTATGCAACGCGATCTCCCTCGGTTCCGCGACGCGGCGAGGAAACTCTCTTTGCCTTGATCTTCACTTCCTTGCAGAAGCGCATCGTGTCCACCGAATCGCGTAGCGGCGTTATCTGCGCGGTCTGGACGAGCTTTCCCGCCGTTGCCTTGCCGCCGTCGAGTCCAAGCCGATGCTCGAAACCGAGAGCAAGAGACAAGTCTGGCAGCTTCAACGACCCAGCTTGCGGCGTCACCGCAAAAAGCGCGATCGCGTTGCCATCCATAAAGCCCCACCGCCATGCCGCAGTCTCGATTACCGCACGTCCGCCGACCCTCTCAATGCGCTTCAGCGCCTCTTCCCTGTCAAGACCATTGCGTACCGCGACGGCGTTTGCGGCACGGCCAAGAAGCGTGTCTACCACAAGCCGCCGCTTCCGCTCAATCGCAGACTTCGATTTCTGGCGAACATCCTCGACAATGGCCTTGCTGCCATCGTACCGTATCTTCTTCGTGGCGAACTGAACCATTCGTCCAGGAAGCTGATAGCCGCGCAAAAGACCGCCAGGCGCGTCAATCTCCCGCTCTGGGAAAGTGATGTAGAAGAGGGCTCGCATCACCGCGACGCGAAGCTCGTCTTTTGAATTTTCCGGAAGGACTACGCAACCGTTATTCTCGACTACCCACCTCGCCGCCTCTGCCGCCTTTGCCGGATCAGCCACCTCTATCCTTCGACCGATCCATCCCTTGCCAACCTCAGCTCTCGTTTCGACAAGGCGCGGTTTTTGTCTGTCGCCCGCCTCATATCTGCGCTTGCGCGGATTGAATGTCGCGCTCCAAGTCATGTAGAACCGTTCTCCCGCGCCATTGGGGTCGTGGACATAAAACTCGAAATCGCGCGAAATCGCCCCCAGATTTTCTTCGCGGTTTCTCTCGTCGGTAAGCGCATCGAACATCGCGTCGTCTTCCATCTCGAAGAGACACATCATCTTGTCACGCACCAGTTCCGTGATCATGTCCGCGTCTGTAGTCCGCCAGACGGCGCCCTTCGCCCCCGAAAGAATCAGCCGCTCGTATGGTTCAGGGCCATACGCCGGCTTTTCGATGATCTGCCAGCCATGCCACCCTTCCTTCAACATCACCGCGACAAACTTGCGGCCATTCTTCCTGAGAAAGATTACGCGAGAAGTTCTGTGTCTTTTCGCCGAACAGTCAAAGCCCGTCATTGGGCTGCCGAACGACAGCCGGACATCCGTGTACGGACTTGCCGTCTTGGTATCTGCCAGCCATGTTGCGAAATTACGCCATGCCCTGAACCACCTCGGAACAGCCGCCCACTCGCCCTTGCCGTTTTCGTCGAACTTCTCGCCAAGATATTGCGCGGCAAATTCCTTAAGCTTGCGCGAGGGTGTCTTCTTCCACCCCTTCGCCCTCATCATCTCCAGCGCCTCGGCATGGGTTTCAAATCGCTCAAGGTCGTAGTTGAAGAACTTTCCAAGCGTCGTCCTCGTCGGCTCCACTGGCCTGAGCGCCGTGGAGAAGTCGGCATGGCATGACCACAGCCCCACGGCCTTTTCAGGGTTTCTTATTTCCAGGAACCTGTCGGTTTTTTCTTTCAGCTTGTTCTGCGGCATGTAGCAGTCTGTTTTGTGGCTTGCTTGCGATGGAGTCAAATTTTATCATTCTGCACACAGCAGCGTCAAGCGGTCGCGATGTTACTTCCCCGCCTCAACCGCCAACCGCCTGAAAGACAAGCGTTTCGTGGGGTGTGTCCCCACGATTTCACAAAAGGCCGCATCCCGATGGAAGCCATGTTCCCGATGCGCCATGAGACGCAAAATGTTATAATACCCCTCTATGAGAAGGATTGAGTTAACCGCCTATTTATTCTTGACTGCATTTGCAATCATAGCCTGTGCTGGCATCGCAGTCGGGCACGACTGGAAGATTGCGCTGGTCCCCTTCACGATGCTTCCCGTGCTGAAGATAATCAGCATGGAATCGAGCCAAGGGCTCAAGTTGCCGGGCTTCCTGTCGACGCCCATCACGTCGGCGTTGATCGAAGCCGTGATCGCGATGCTTGCGACTGGATATGCGCTCGCCGTTTCGACGAAGCTATCCAACGGCTCCTGCCCCTGGGCGGCAGGCGCGATGGCCGCCGCCATCGCCGCCGTCTCGGCGACTTGGCCGTTCGCGTGCACCGGCAAATACAGGCCGCTCCGAGTCTTTTCCATGCTCGGCGCATCCGCATTCTATATCACCGTCGCCATAGCGACTTCCGGAAACTACGACTTGACGAGCTACGGCGCGGCATTCGCACTCCCCTTCTTTGCCGTAGCCAGAGTTGCCCTTGCCATCCGCGACTGGAGAAAGGAGGCACACAAGTGAAAAGCGTTGCAAAGATGACGGACGCCGAGTACAAGGAGACAGTCCGCGACCTACGACAGAGGGCGGCGGGCGGCAAGAACACGCTCGGGTTCTACATCCAGCTGATGTTCCTCGCTGGTGCTGCAGTCACAATCGTGGCAAATGGCGCTTGGAGAATCCTCTGGGGACTCCTCGCCTTCCTCGGCGTCATTGTCATATCGACCGCAAGAACCTTCTTCTGGAAATGGACTGAAGACAGGCTTCAGAAAGACGCGGAGGCGGGTCACTTGGAAAGAGCCGTCCGCTGGGACTACCTCTGCCTCCTTATCGACTGGACGATTTCCTTCGCAGGATTCGCGGCTGTCGCCTTTACCGTCTTCGGCGCGGCAAGCGGATACACCGTCCCCCGGCCGTTGCTCTGGGTATGCGTCGGCGGGATGTACACACTGCCCTTCACCTTTAGGCGCGAAAAGCCGGGATACAACTACGGGAACTATCTCTTCTGGGAGCAATGGACGCTAATTGCGACAATCGTCGCCTCCGCGTTCATCCCCTTTGGCGTTGGATGGGGCGTTGCGGCGCAGGCTGCGATAGCTTTTACCTCAGTCCCGCTTGGATGCCGCTTCAAGAAGGCCGACATACTCGAGAAGGTGCAGATATACTACCGCAACGCCAAAGTCGCGCGTGCCACGCACACAGCCCCCCTTCCCAATCCCACACAGCCGTTCGGCGTGGAGGCATTGAAGGCGATCCTGTCCGATGTCCGCATAGCGTGGTTTCCGTTCTCGGTGTCTTTCCTCTCCTTCCTCACGGGAATCGTGTGGATGATCGTCCTTAAGAAGCCGTGGCCGCTGCTTGTCGCGGTGCTGGCGATAGTTCCCGGCTATCTGCTGATGCTGTCGTTGGACTGCCCCATATCATCGGAGCCCGAGGAACTCGCAAGGCGCGGCGTCGACAAAGACCTCGTTCGCGGCTCCGTTGAACTTCGCACCCTGATGCTGTCAGTCGGGCTCGCAATCGCATCGTCTACGATAATGTGGTTCGGAGGTCGGGACGCCTCGTTGCTTGTCCCGCTTTCGCTTCTTGCGCTCGGTGCGTGCTCCGCCTTCAACTACGTGGCTTTCGAGGGCCAGACAATTGCCGACCCACTACTCCTTGTCGCCTACATCGCCGCGTTCGCGTCCACGTGCGCCCTACGCATCGCCGGTCTCGCATGGTGGCAATGCCTCATGCTTATCCCGACAATCGGCTATGCGCTGCCTGCGTTCCGCTATCTCTTCCCTCGCAGCGGCCTTCGCGGAGAGGCGCGAAAGGCGGCGCTTGCCGTCGCCGCAGAATTTGCGGCCGACTCCCGCACTGACGAAGAGAAAGCCCGCGACGAGAAGATGGCAAAGCGCCGCGCCCGCGAAGAGCGCCGGATAGCAAGCTTCCGCCGCAGCAGGCGGGGCTGAATCAAGTTCGGCGGCTATATTTCTGCCAAAATTCGGCTGCGGGTTGAAGCGTATTCCTCCTCTGAAATGAGTGACTTGCGCTTTAGCTTTTCTAACTGCCTAAGTCGTTGCTCGACGGTTTGAGCGCTTCTTGGAGGCTGCAAAATACTGTTCGACGGCTTACTACCAGATTTACTACCCTTCAAGTCGTCAAGGCTCGGGATTGCGGCGACGGCCTGACGGAGCATTTCTTCATTCTCGTGGTAGTAGTGCCGCGTCATGGCAGTTGAAGAGTGCCCAACAATTGACGCAACGACTGGAAGCGGAACACCAGCGTTCGCGGCACTCGAAACGAACGTGTGTCGGAGAGAATGAAACGTAGCCTCAGGTGTGCGCGTTCGACGACCTTCAATGCGGACGCTTGTCTCGATATGCGCCGCCTTGAAGATCAGCTCAAGCCCGTGACTGATCCGCCACTTACTGTTCTTGTAGTAGTCGGCAAGCGTGGGGTTAACGAATGGAGATGGTAGCCGTGTAGAAGGAGATTCGGGAACGGGCGTAGAAAGTTCAGCATTCAGTTGCGGATGAATGGGAATCGTGACCGGCTGGCCGTGTGCGTGCTTGCGGGTCTTGGTAGGAATTAGCTGGATCACCCCGCGTTCGAGGTTTACCGAGTTCCAAGCAAGGCAGCAGCAGTCGCCAAGACGTAGGCCTGTGTAGATTCCGATGGTGAAAAGCCGCTTCCACTCCTCCCCAGCCTTCGTCGCCGCTTTCATGAGACGTTCGATTTCGTCGAGGGTCAGCTCGCGGCGGCTATGGCAGTCGTCGGCGTGAAGCCGCACCCCTTCCCACGGATCGTCGACAAGCCCGGCCTTTGCTGAGAGAACATGGAATATCTCCCGCAACACGCAGATGCGGGCGTTGTATGTTGACGCGCAGACCTCGGCACGAATGCAGGCGAGATATTCCGCTATCGCCTCATGCGTCACTTCGGCAAGGTTTCCGATCTCGAGATGGTGATGTTCCATCCAGCGGGCGAACTCCATCCAGACGAGGCGCTTCGCATTGAGCGTCGACGGCGCGAGGTCGCGTCTGTCTGGAGACTTCACGTATTCAAGCCAGACGTCGGCGAGAGGCAGACGCCGCGACCCAAGCCCAAGCGGGCTCAGGAACCGCTCTAAGAACTTCTCGGCCTTTTCGCGGTCGGTAGTCCTCGTTGAGCGGCTGTATCGCTTGCCCTTGATGCCGACCCTCATCGTCCACCGCCCGCTCTTTTCGAGCTGAAGACTACCCGTGCCCTTTTCTCTTGCCATTGCTTTCTCCTTTTAAGTTGTTGCAATGGCAGGTATTCTACCCGATTCGTCGCCTCGTGTCCCCTTCTCTCCCGCCAACCACCTGAAAAACAGGCGTCTCGCGGGGTGTGTCCCCATCCAGGTTTTACCGCCCCTTCTCGGCACACCGGCGACAACTATCATCTACAGTTGAACCTTTTGAAACCCACAAGTCGTTTCCACATATACCATTCTAAATAAGTGTTTAGGATTGTTCGGAACAATTCTAAATGATTGTTTAGATTTGCACTTGATTCGTTCGCGACGATGATGATATAATCTAAGCCATGAGAACCACAGCCAGACTCTACGAAAACATCATTCGCGAGCATTTGGGGATGTATCGCCAGATGGTATTCCTTTCCGGGCCGCGGCAGGTCGGGAAAACCACGCTTGCAAAAGGTTTTGCAACAGACTATCTAAATTGGGAAGAGAAGGAAACGCGACTGCTCATCCTAAAGGGTGCGCGGGCGATTGGTAATTCGCTTGCGCTTGAAGAGGAATCTGACTCTGGCAAGATTCTGGTCTTCGACGAAATCCACCGCTATCAGAAATGGAAAACTTTCCTTAAAGGATTCTTCGACATATTCGAGAAGAGCGCAAAGGTGTTTGCCACGGGCTCGGCGAAGATGGATGTGTACAAGCGTGGCGGCGACAGCATGATGGGGCGTTATTTCCCCTACAGGATACATCCTTTTTCGGTTGCGGAACTTCTCGACGCGTCGATCCCTGACGAAAGGAAGATCGTCCGGTCGCCTCGCGAACTTGCCGATTCTGAGTGGAATGCGCTACTTGAGTTCGGAGGCTTCCCGGAACCGTTCACGAATAGGCAGGCCCGATTTCTCCGCAAATGGCGTTCGCTCAGGATGGAGCAGCTTTTCTCGCAGGACATACGCGACTTGACGAAGACGGTTGAAATAGACCAGATAGAGGCGCTCGCGACAATACTTGCGAACAGGACTGGAGAGCAGCTTGTCGTGGCGTCGCTCGCACACGAGGTGACGGCAAGCGAGCCGACGGTCAAGAAATGGGTGTCAATTCTGAAGTCTCTGTACTACGGCTTTACGGTGAAGCCCTACTACAGAAACATCGAAAGTTCAATACGCAAGACACCAAAATGGTATCTGCGCGACTGGTCTGGGATTTCCGATTCTGGCAAGCGGGCCGAGACCTTCGTTGCCTGCCATCTGCTAAAGGCCGTTGAGTGCTGGACAGACTTGGGATTTGGCGAATTTGACCTTTTCTATCTGCGCGACCGAAAGAAGCGAGAGGTGGATTTTCTTGTTACGAGAGACAAAAAGCCGTGGTTCCTTGCCGAAGTGAAGAACGCTGACGAATCACTATCAGGGAATCTGGCATTCTTCCAAAAGGCGACAGGTGCGCAGCACGCCTTTCAAGTCGTATTGGATGCCAAATACGACGGCGAAGACTGTTTCCTGAAAACCTCTCCTGCTGTTGTCCCAGCCCGAACTTTTCTCAGTCAACTGGTGTGATTAGGCGGTGAAGAACCCTCATTTAGCCGTGTAGAAACGCGAACAAGCGTTTCGCGGGGTGTGTCCCCATCCAAGTCTTATCTTCTGCACTTTACTGCCCCTTCTCGGCACATTGGAGACAATTACACCCCCTCTTTCTTAAGCAATTCCACAATTGCAACCAATGTCGGGTACCAGAACAAGACTGTCGGTTACACCGATGGCGATGACAAGTACTATGACGGTATGTTCATGATGGGCTCGGGTTTTATGTCGATTGGAGGCACTGCCGATTCGTACAGCATTCAGGACCTAGTTCCGCAGTTCCCTGATGATGCTGACGAGGATCTCGAGGATACCGCAGCGCAGATTCAGGAAGTTGGAACTGGCGGCGAAATCGGAACAGTTTATATGTACCTCACCGCGACATCGACGCGCCCCGGCTTTGACGGTGCTGGTTGGTACACCAGGGAAGGTAGCACGTATGTGAAGTCCACCAAGACTTTCACACGTGGCATGGGTTTCTTGTATGCGGCACCGTATGCATATAAGGAGGTTGGCGACGATGAGGAGCAGCTCGCCACAACTCTTCAGTCTGCTGGCGAAGTTGACACCTCTGCCAAGACGCTCACCCTTGAACTTGATGGCCTTTGGACGTTGAGCTTTGATCGCCCGGTTGAGACATCAATTCAAAAGCTCGTTCCGTCGTTCCCCGAGGATGCAGCCGAAGAACTTGAGGATACTGCGGCACAGATTCAGGAGGTCAGCACAGGCGGCGAGATTGGTACAATTTATATGTACCTCACCGCAGGAAGCTCGCGCCCAGGTTTTGATGGGGCTGGTTGGTATACTCGTGAAGGTAGCACATATGTAAAGTCCACTAGGGTTTTTGGCCCGGGTGAAGGCTTCTTGTACGCTGCTCCGTATGCGTACAAAGAAGTTGGCGACGACGAGGAGCAGCTCTCAACGTATCTTACGTTCCAGGAATAAGATTTAACTGCGGCGCAAGGTGTGTCGTGGATAAAAAAAAAGGAAAAAAAACAATGAAGAAACTATTAGTAATCGCGGCTGTTGCGGTGGCTTCAGTCGCGGCGCAGGCTGCGACCGTCAGCTGGTCGGTCACAGGTTTGCAGGACAAAACGGGTGCAGCCCTTAGCGGTGGATACGCTTATGTGTTCACGACAAAGGGCGACAATGCTACGACGGTTTCGGCGCTTACTACAGCACTTGCCGCTACAACCGATGTGGCTTCTTTCAATACAGCTCTCAGCGGATTTACCTACGTGAGTGAATTGTCTGGAGCTGTCACTGGGGGTTCGCAGGGTGTTAGCGATGTTCTGATTTCAGCCTCTGGGTTGAAGCCGAATACCTCCAACACTAAGTTGTTTGCGCTCATTATTGACACAGCTACCGTGACAGACGCTACCAATTGGTACATCACCGAAACCTCGGCGGGTGCTAAAACTGGTGCGAGCGATTCCGCGCTTGGTTCTGCAGCATTTGATATTGCCGACGTCGGTTCGCACACGGCAGGCAACTGGACTGCAGTTGCTCCAGAGCCGACTTCAGGACTCCTTATGCTCCTTGGCATGGCTGGCTTGGCTCTTCGCCGCCGTCGCGCCTAATTGCACAGAGCTGCAAAGGATACGAAGCCCGTCCGTGATTGCACGGGCGGGCTTTTAATTGTGATAGAAAATGATTGTCGCGATCGGAGAGGCATAATGCTGGCACCACAGAAAACAATCAATAAGCCGACGAAGAATCGACGCAATACATTAAGGATTGCGGTTTGGTCTTCTGTCACCTTGGCTTTCTTTGCGGTTGTGACGGTAATTGTTGTATACGCATTGCCCAAGAAACTGGATGTTCAGAGCGAAGAGGGCGAGAGGAAACCTATCCGAGTTGCCAAGGTGTCTCATCATACCACTACGGTGCATGAAGATAAACCTAAAGATAAGGATTATTCCAACATTTCAAATTGGGATTTGAGGCATCTTTCTGCCGACGAGACGAACAACCTCAACGAAGCTCAGGTCGAATACTGGAAGATGTTTCACCCGTGGCCGCCGCCAGACGAAAATCAGCCTCGAGTGAACAAGCCACGATATGCAATTTTCGATACAAGAGCAGATAATGAAATTGCGTTTGTCCTTTCTACCGAGCCTGGTCAGATGGTTATTGGCAAACGCAATGTGGGGCCAGGATTTGAAGAACGTTTCCTTAAATCGATCACGCGCCCGATTATCGTGAGGGAGGAGGATTCCAACTACGACAAGAATCTCAAACGTGCGGTAATAGCTGCCAAGCTCGAACTTAAAGATGCTTACGATAGAGGTGAGGACATCGAAAAAATGATGGACGATGCAAGAGAAGAATTGCAAAGACTCGGACGATACCGGGCGGAACTTGAGAAAGAGGCAATGAAGCAACTCCGGAGAAAGGACGCGACCGTCAATGATGTTGAAGACTTGATTTCCGCAGTAAATATTATGCTTGAGAATAAGGGCATAGCACCTATTGAATTGAATTCCATGTCACGCCTTGCTTTAAAACTACAGGATGTCACTACTAAAGAGGAGAATTGATATGAAAAGACTTTTGATATTGTTTGCTTCAGGAATGGCTATCGCTTGCACAGCAATGGCGGATGCCGCGCCGACAAATGTCGCTCAAATTGTCGAAAGAGAATCTGGCGGTTCGATTATCACCACACACAAGAAAACAAAGAAGGTGTACTTCGTTAATGCTCAGTCGCGAGTTTCACACGAGGTCATCGATACCGCCAGAAAAACTTACGAGGAATCCATTAGGACGCCAATTGACATTACTGATGGCAAGTTCGACTTCAGAAACCCGAAGATTGAAGGTGAGCTATCTCTATACATCATTGATGACGCTGATATGCCAATGTCGCTTATTGCCCCCGAAGGACGCTGGGCGTTCGTCAACGTCGCTCCGCTTGCCAAGGGGCGAGGTGAGAAGTCGCAGTTCTTGGAAGCAAGGGTTCGTAAGGAGATTGCGCGAATTGCAGGGATTTTATTTGGCGGAATAGGCTCAAACTACAGAGGAAATCTCATGTCCATTGTTACATCTCCTGAAGACCTTGACAAGAGAGACTCAGAGAAGATCCCTGCAGATGTTATGATGCGCAGTAGTGCATTTCTGCTTGGATTGGAGGTTCGACCATTCCGACATACAACGTACCGTAGGGCGTGTGAGGAAGGCTGGGCACCAGCGCCGACAAACGATATTCAGAAGGCGATCTGGGACAAGGTTCACGCCGTGCCCGCTACCCCCATGAAAATCGAGTTCGATCCGAAGAAGGGTCGATGAAATACACCTACGCCTACAAGACGTCGGACGGAACACGGCACGAGGCGTCGATTGAAGCCGCGAGCCGCGACACCGCATTTGCAGTGTTGCGCGAGCGGGGCATCCGCCCGATAAAGGTAGTCGCCGCAGACGGCAGCAAAGCTAACGGCGCGCCTGTGGGTGTCCGTCGGCGAGTGGTGGCTGTGTCCATCCTCGTCGCGGTCGTCGCCGCTGTGGGCGCGACAGCGGCCTTTCTGAGCGTTGTCCGCCCGGCGCCGGTGGTGGATGCATTTCAGTCAGACCAGACGCGCCGCTATCCAATAGGCGACGCCGCGATCATCGAGAAAGGAATCCTGACCGGCTGGAGCGATGTGTTTGAACACGAGGGAGACCGATTTCTCGCCTCATTCGCAGTGCCTGGTGTAAAGGCAGGGCAACGCAACACGACGGTCGAGGAGATCGAGTCCGCCCTTGGCCGCAGTGTTCCCGTCGCAAACGATGATGGACTTGAGGCACGACAGATCAAGGCGATGGTCGAGGGGATGAAGGCCGAGGCGCGTACCTACATCGCCGCTGGCGGCAGCGTAGTGAACTACGGCAGGCGGCTCACTGAACGACAGGACGCCGAGATTGCGATCTACGAGCGCATAAAAGCAGATTTGGAACGTGCAAAAGAAACCATGAGCGGCAATGCACTCATAAACTACTGGGAGTCGCAGAACGACAAACTCCGCAACCTCGGCATCCGCCCGCTCACCCTCGAATCGCTGGAGTAGTGGGCGGTTGGCTGCTACTCCAAGAACATCCGCACATCCGCTAACTTTATCAAATCTTCATTCGCTGACAAAAGTCTGAAGGCTGCATGATTTCCAGCCCGCGAAATCCATTGAGCGCAAGCAGATCGTCATCTCCGCTGCAAATTACTTTAGCCTTTCCTCCAAGGGCACATGCGATGATAGCATCGTCATCTGGATCGCGACAGACGGTTTCACCAAGAGCCACGGGACGCACAATGATCAGCTTGCTTTCAAGTATGGATAATGGGCGTCGATAGTTCACGGATGGAAACTGAACATGCAATCTTTCTGCCACCTCACGATATTCTCGCAGGACAGCTCTTGACGCCACAAGTTCAACCTTCTTCGCAAATGCAGCGCGCACTATCTTTAGCGGCATCCCACCAAAGAATATTGCGCTAATGACAACATTTGTGTCGAGAACTGCCCTCACCGCCGTCTTCTCCGAGCACGTCGAGCTTTGCGCACCTCGGCTATTGCAGTAGTAATGTCCGCCGGCATCATTCCGGCAGCCTTCGCCTGTCGGCGCGCCTCTTCAAAGGCATCCTCAAACTCGGCAACAATCTCATCTTCCGTAGGCGTCCTAAGGGGCTGCATAATTATCGAACCCTTATACACAAGGATGGTAAACGCCGTGCCGCTCTGCCAGCCATACATCTGGCGCAGCGCTTCAGGCAGAACGACCTGCCCTTTGGAAGACATCTTGGTTGTCATTACATTTGTCATGCCAATCCTTTCTTACTTGTAAGACGCATGCATTGTATCAAAGTTCTTACCAGTAAGTCAATGGCGATTTTGCCCGCTCGCTACTCGTTAGGATTGGGGATTGTACGGAGACCGAGACGCCGCAGTGCGTCGTTCTTCTGCTCCCAGACCTCTTCGGAAGTTTCCTTTTCCAGTTCGCGGCGTGTGCGCTCGTAAATTTGAATCTCCTGCGCCGTGCGCTCGTTGAGCCGCCGCCAGAAGGAGCGCGGCGTTCCGTTGCCGTTGGCGAGGTACTCGCGCATCTCCTCGCGCATTCCATTGACGATCTGCTTGAGCTCTTGCAGCTCCCGCGCCTCGCCCGCGTCAATCGCGATGTCGCACTCGGCAGCAAGCTCGTCCTTCGCATAGGCGGCAAACGCCGCTTCCATCGTCGCGTCGAGTAGCCGTGGATTCGCTCCCTTGGCGCACA
>ERZ842401.4361-NODE-4361-length-16542-cov-3.982774_pt1 | contig 16542 bp, 7 predicted proteins | sample MGYA00521270_ERZ842401 | MGnify/ENA primary metagenome ERZ842401 (study PRJEB31892, sample SAMEA3878208) | bioreactor metagenome | biome: Moose rumen | place: Sweden | collected 2011-10 | study: EMG produced TPA metagenomics assembly of the PRJEB12797 data set...
GCACGATAGAGTCGTCGCAGAAGACAAGGCGGCGGTCCTTGATGAGCCCCGGTATCGTTATGAGCTTCATCGAAGCCACCTTCTCGCGCTGACGCTGGTCCTGCGGCATGAACGACCTCGCCCATGTCGGCGTGTACTTCACGAACGGACGGGCGAACTTGATACCCGCCTCATGCGCATAGCCAAGCGCATGAGAAGTGCCGGAATCGGGAATCCCGCACGCGGCGTCGACCTCGGTCGGATAGCGCTTCGCGAGCGCCGAGCCGCAGCGATAGCGCGCCATCTCGACGTTGCGCCCCTCGTAGGACGAGGCGGGGAATCCATAGTAGACCCAGAGAAACGAGCAGATCGCCATCTTCTCGCCGGGCTCTATGACAGTCGTCATGCCATCGGGCGTCATCTCCACCATCTCGCCGGGCCCGAGGTCGCGCACGTATTCGTAGCCGAGGTTCGGCAGCGCACAGCTTTCCTGGAGCGCGATGTATCCTGTCTCCTTGCGGCCAATCACGATTGGCGTGCGGCCGTAGCGGTCGCGAGCGGCGTAAAGCGTGCCGTTCTCGGAAAGGAGCAGAAGCGTGCAACTGCCCTTCACCTTCTCCTGCACATAGCGAACGCCCTCGACAAGAGAAGACTGCGTCGCGATGAGCGCGGAGACGACTTCCGTCGGGCCGACCATTCCGCTCGTCGTGGAATACTGAAGCTGGGCATTGTGCTCGAACAGCTCTTTCTTCAGCTCGTCGATGTTCGTTATGAGGCCGACGGTCACAATCGCGAAAGCGCCGAGCTTTGAATGCATCACGAGCGGCTGGGGGTCGGTGTCCGATATCACGCCGATGCCGACGTTGCCCGCAAAGTGCGTGACGTCATGCTCAAACTTCGAGCGGAACGGCGCGTTCTGGATATTGTGTATCGACCGCTGGAAGCCGCCGGGCCCCAGGACGGCCATGCCGCCACGATGGGTGCCGAGGTGTGAATGGTAGTCCGTGCCGAAGAAGAGGTCGCTTACCGCATCCTCCTTCGAAACGACGCCGCAAAGTCCGCCCATTTAAGTGTTCCTTTCTCCGCTTCAATTGGCCGGGGCTGCCGCCGGGGTGCTTTCGGCTGCCGGCGTTTCTGCCGGCGCGGCTGCCTTCGCGCAGCTCTTCGTGCACGGACAGCACAGCCAGAGCGCCGCGCCGATTATCGCGAGGATGACGACGAGCCAGCAGATGACGCGGCAGATGCGGCACGGAGCGCAGATCGTGAACGCCCTCGCGCGCTTCATCGAGAAGCGCATCGGACGGTTGATCGCCCATCCGCATGCATTGAGGATCGCGCCGATGTCGCGCTTCCTCAGCTTGAACCACGTGAGGATCACGCTCGGGAGCGACACGACGAGGATGAGAGCGACGATGGAAATCGCAATCTGGAGCGCAGTCATGTTCGAGATCGCGGCCATCAGCGACGCCGCCGCCGCGCCAACCATGCCAACGCCAATGCCGATGGCAGCGACGGAGCTCGCCATCGCGGCGCCTCCCGCCTGCGCGTTCTGCGTCCCCGCCTCGACGTTCTTCTGCGCCGCCGCCTGCTTGTCGCCAAGGAACTTCTTCACCGCCGCGGCGATTCCCTCGCCGAGCTTGCGCCAAGGAGCCCAGAAGGCCTCCGCAAGCGACACCTGCGCCTCGACGACCTTGGTGACAACGGCGTCCCAGTCCTTGCCGTCGCGGTCGTAGAAGACGCCGTTCCTGCCGACGTAGAGCTGCGCCACTGCGCCCGCCGTGACGACGGCGCATATCTGGCGCGTCGCGCCTTCCGAAGGACGCGAGAGCTTGAGGTAGATGACGCAGCAGTTTGACTTCTCGACGAGCGCCGAGTGGGCGGCCTCGCTCTCGACGTGGAAGCAGAGGTTCATCTCCTTCGCATCGATTCGTAGAACACCCGTCTGGAACACGGCGAGCTCCTTGAGGTCGTAGAGGCGGCGCATGTTGACGTAGTTCTCGAGGAACTCGACGAGATGCAGCTTGTAGCGCAGGACGCGCTCCTCGTCGTCCAGCTCGCCCTTCTTCCCGGCGTTCATCACCGGCTTCGCCGCAGTCCACGCGCGGTACGGCCCGAACGCGCCCTTCACCTTCTTCCACTCCATGCGCGTGAGGGAATCCTTCTCGCCAAGCACGGGCTTTACGCACTTCTCCGCGAACGCGAGAATCGCCTCGAGGTGCTTCGGATTGAGATGGTCCTTGAGCGGGAGCACCTTGTCCGCCTCCTCGGTGACGAGGGGCATGTCCTCGGGCGGGAGGAAGAACGCGTCGACGACAGGCTCAACGGCAGCGAGCGCCGCGTTCGCGTCGGCCGTAGCATCGCCCGCAACGGCGACATCCGGCGAGCGTCCCTTCTCCTCCCAGTCGGCAAGCGCGTTCTTGTCCTCTTCGGAAGGCGCGAGCGCGGCGAGGTCGGCCTGCTTTGCCGTGACGTCCGCGAGGGCCTTCTCATCGGCTTCTCCGGAGGTGAAGAGGGAGTCGAAGTCGACGTTCTTCGCCTTGAGGAAATCTATCGCCGCGAGGACCTCGGGCGTGCGGATGCGTCCGTCGTGGTCGGTGTCCATCAGCTCGAGCATGCGAAGGTCGAAGCGGACGCCCGTAGTCGGCATCGAAAGCGCGACCCACTGCTTGCGGTCGAGCTCCGCGAGAGCGGCGATATCGGCGCCGCACTTAAGCGAAACCTGTTGCATTCTTCCGGCCCTGAACCATTTCCAGCTGTAGCTCATTTTAATTCTCCTTGGATTATGACTTGAAAGGCGTTGGTTAATATTTTATCATAAAAACGCCGCGCCGTCACAAAAGCCACGGCTATTTAACCATGACAATTCCGAAAGAATTGACATTGTCCGGCTTGACCCACATCCCAGCATTCGCCAGACGAATCGGGCGAAGCGGCGGGTGGTCACGCCGCTCGTCCTTGACCGGACAGAATACCTGCAGGCAGAATTCGCACTCGACTTCGCGCTCGATACCGGGCGGCGCAACAAAATAGACGGGAATCCTCAACTTTGCGCCGCCTTCTATCGCCGAAAACCCGCTCGTCGGCTGCACAGTCTCGCAAACATGCATCACGCCGCCCGCCCCAAGCAGCACATCGATCCGCGACGGAAGAAGCAACTTGCCAAAGCCCGTGTTCTCGACTTCTATGACGGCAAGGGACTTCTTGCCTGGCTTAATCCGCTTCGGAAGCCGCGCGTCGCGCACGACGAAGCGGTAGCCCATGTGGTCGTACATGAACTTGTGGAGGTCGATTCCGTCGTATTCGTGGAGATCGGGCATTCCTTCGAAGCGGTATACGTCTGAACTAAAAGTCTTCTTCGCGATAAACGCGCACAGCGAATGCTTCCTGTCGCCGATGTTGCGAAGATAGTTGAGGTGCTCCTGGTACCAGTCCTTGACAATGTTCCACTTTTCGATGTCGAGCAAATCACCGCTCTTCTCGCGGTTCTTTTCGAGCCAATCCATGCTCACGTAGGCGAGCTCGCCGCCGTACGGGTTGTCGCGGCAGATCGAATCGAGGAGCTGGCAGCCGAGCTCGCGCTTCCATTTGCCAGACCAAGTGCCGTAGTCCCACCACGTGCCGAGATAGCCGTCGTTGTACATACCGAACCGCTTGAGGTCCTTGTCCTGGAACGGCAGCATGGCGAGCGTACCCACGGTGTTCGTCTCGGCGAAGGCATCGAGATAGTAGGCCGTGCGCACGAGAATGGAGATTCGACCGCCGAGGTTATCGCAGTATGTCTTGAGGATGCGGTTCATGTACTCCTTCTTGCAGTAGTCGGAGGAGTGCATCTCAGCCCACGGCCCCGCGATGCCGGCCTCGACGCCTACAATCACATCGTCGTAGTCAGCCATGATCTTCGAGAGGTCGCGGACATGGCCGAGCACGATGTCGAAGTCGTTCGGCTCGCATCCCTGTCTGTCGCTCCACGTGTAGCCAAGGCGAACGATGAGCGAGCCGCCATTCTGTCTCGTCTCCTCGAGATAGCGCCTGACATCCGACTTCATCGCGTCTGTGAGCGGAATATCCGCGCCGCCAACGCGGTTTGTTGGCACGGAATGCTTGCCCTGGACGCGGCCACCGGAGAACTTGCTAAGCTCCCAAAGAGACGAGTTGTACGCCTTAGCGCCCTTCCACTTCGGGAGTCCCTCCGGCTTGAACACCGTCCATCCGCCCGCAGCGTATCCACGAGCGGGGCCATTGAAGGTGTTTGTGCCATCAACATACTGAATGTCCGGCTTGAAGAAGTCCTTTGGGTTGGGTGCCGCGTCGGCCTGGGATTGGCAACCGAACTGCGCCGCGAAGATCGCCGCCGCCATTGCGGCGAATGCCGCCGTTCTCTTGATGTCCGTGGTGTTCATGTTCATTTTTCCTTTCAGATCATTGCCCCTTCCACTCAAGCGCCATGGCGTCTATCGCCGGGAGCATCTCGAAATCGTTGAAAAGACAGACCTCGTTGAACCCTGGCCTGAGGGTAACGATAAACTCGACGAATCCTCCTTCTTTTGGAGTTCCGACGCCGACGGCTCCATTGACCCTTGCCATAACGGCACCGCCCTCGCCTATCGTCTTCACCGTCATGGCGTACTTCCCGCCCTTTTCACTCCAGACGCGCTCCCAAACAATGGTGTTGCCCTTGCGCCCACCCGCACCTGCGACGACCATCCCGCCGCTCGCCTTGTCGTTCTTATCGTAGTACGCAGTCTTCGCCTTCTTCGCGTCGTGCAGTTCCTGATACATCGGCAGGAATGCCGTCTCCGCCTCGTACAATTCCCTTTCAAGACGCTTCGCCGTCTCGACGAGACACACACGCGTTCCGTGCGCAGGAATAGCGCCCATATTTATCCGCCGCCCATCCTCCTGCGGAAACCATTCCGCCACCTCTCCATTGGAAGGCGTGACGCTGCGAGTTCTGTCTATGCCGGCAAGATCTATCTCCCTCGCAGATATCGACATCTCGCATGGCTTGTCGCCAAGGTTTACGAACGCAACTGCGCGTTTCGTTCCGAACGGCTTTTCGACGTCGCGCACGAGGACGTACGCGTCGCCCATGCGATGCACGACATACGCCTGCGGCGCGGCGGTGTCTTGGTCGAGAGCGATGAGGTCTTTGTTTTTGAGGAGCGCAAGCGTCTTGGGCTTCGACTTGAGCTTTTCGAGGTCGCAGCCGATCAAGAGCGGCGAGCTCATCATGCACCACACGGCGAAGTGCGTCTGGTCTTCCTCGTCGGAAAACCCTCGTCCGACCTCAAGCATGTCCATGTCGTTGTAGGCGCCAGGCGCCGCGTAGGCGGAAAGATAAAGCGACTCCTTGATGATCGCCTTGACGCGTCCCCACGTCGGGTTGATGTCGGCGCTGATGCGCCAGGAGCTGCCGATCTCGCGCACCCACGTTCCCGGATAGTTCCAGCGGCAGACGTTTATCCTGACGCCGGGCTTTACCGAGTCGATGGCCTTGCGAATCTTCGTGTACTGCTCGCGCTCGTCTAAAGAGAGCTTGCCCTTGTTCTGCCAACGATCGCCACCGCAGAAGTCGATCTTTATGAAGTCAAAGCCGAGTTCGTCAAAGAAGTATTCCGCGTCCTGCCTTTCGTGTTTATAGAGACCAACTCCCTCGCCAAGCACATCCTTGTCCCAGAAGCATCCGCACGTGTCCGCTCCTGCGTCGGAGTAGATACCGGCCTTAAGCCCAAGCCCATGGACGTGATCAACAACCTCCTTAAGGCCGTTAGGAAAGCGCTCGGGATGCGTCTTGAGCTTGCCGTTCTCGTCGCGTCCGCCAAAATAGCCGTCGTCGATGTTGACATACTTGTAGCCGCACTTGTCGAGGCCAAGTTCAACGAGAAGATCTGCCTGCTTCATGATGAGCTTGTCAGAGATGTTGACGCGGTAGGCGTTCCAGCTCGACCAGCCCATCGTCGGCGTCTCGGGATTCTTCGCTTCGCACGGCTCGGCGTTCAGCACCTTGTCGGCAGCCGCCCGCACGGACTCGAAGTAGTCCGCCTTCTTCCAAAGCGACTGCTTGGCGTCGAAACGCGCGTCGAGCATGTCCAGCTCTACGCCGCGCATTCCCTCGGCGCGGAGCTGCCTGTACTTCTCCGCGGCCTCGAGCCCGTTCTGCAGCATCAGAAGCCGGATTGACGGCGAGCCGTCGGGGTAGACGATGAACGTGTCGCCGGCGAAGAGCCCCGCGTAGTCCGCACGCTCCATCGGCTTGGGCGGCCACGAGTTGTAGGCCCAGCGAAGAAAGCCGTCGAACCCTGCAACGACTGGATAGAGCCCGAGGAAATACCCCTCGTCCGGCGAGGAAAACACGAACGTGTTCGGCGAAAGCGGGCTGTTGCAGACGTAGTAAGTCGTCTTGAAGCCCTTTGCGCGTCGGCTCGCAAGCTCTGATGCGAGATCCTTCTTGATGTGCTCCATGCTCTGCGAGTAGATGTCGATGTCTATTCCCTCGAAGGCGGAGGCCGGCTTGTTCCCAGAGAGCGAGACGCGGAGGCCGGGAGCCATGCGGCGGACGAGTCCAGCCGCGGCGCGTGAATCCTCGGGGCTGCGCTCGTCGAGCGCAGCCGCCGTGTTTGCGAACCAGCCCTTCTCCTTCAGGTGCTTTGCGAAGTCGACGAGAAACGGCCCCCAGTAGTCCTCGTACTCCTTCGTGCCGGGCTTGGCGCGGGCGGTGCAGTCCCTCTTTCCCGGTTCGTCCCACCAGATGCGTCCCTCGTCCCAAGGGCAAATCGAGTAGCAAGCGATCTCCGGGCCGAGCCCGCATTCCTTCGCAAACGCCACGTACTCGTCGAAGATCGAATAGTCGAACGACCACGAGCCGTCCTCGCCCTTGACGTGGCGAACCATCGTGTCGTATCCGTCGCAGCACTGGCGGCTCCACGGATAGCGCACGATCGTCGTCGTGATGACTTTCTGGCCGAGAGATGCAAGTTCCGTCCAGAGCGGGCGCATCGCGTCGTAGTGCTCCTTCGAGAACGGCTTCACCTTGTTAACGCGCGCGACGGCCCACGGGTGCTGCCAGAGGTCGAGGTAGTAACTGCGCTCGCGAACGGGCGTTATCGCGCGGTCAAGGACCTTGACGCGGAGATCGCCGAACGCATGCACGCCCGGCTTCGCGTCGCGCGGCACCCTGACCTGCACGACGCGCGATGTCGCCGCAGGATCGCCCCATGCGACGCGGTCGAGCGCGTTCGACATGACCTTCCGCCAGATCACCGGCGCCTGGTTGTAGTCCACTCCCTTGAGCGCACCGACCTTCACCACAAAGCCGTCCCGCGCTTCTGCGACATTCTCGCCGTCCGGCAGAAACGCATTCACCGTCTCGCCCTTCCACGCGGCTATGTCAATGGCATACGACTGAACCGCCATCGCCGCAAACGTCGCAATAAGCAGCGTCTTGCAAACAGTGCTCACCTTGCAGTCATCCTTTCCGCATACATCCAGAAAGCGAGGGATCGCAACTGAACAAACTCGTTCCGTGATTTCACACCCTAACGAACGAACAACATAGTTCCAAGCGGCTTGACACCGAGAACGATGTTTCCGTCGTCATTCACCGAAACGCCCGTCACCCATTTCGGCGCGTCGGCGGACAGCGAAAGCGTCGCGTCCGCAAACTGTCCCCCGGAGGTGACGACATGCGTCCCGCCAGCAGGACGAGCGCCATTAGCCATCGAGACCTTGACGACAATGTTTGTGGTCTCGCCCTCGTCGAATGTCACTGTCTTGTCTGTAAGGTTGAGCACGGGCTGCTCATTGCGGGCGGTGAAGTTGAAACCAAGGCAGGCGCCATCCCTGAGCGTAAGGCCACCGCCGAGCACAACAGAGCCCGACTCCGCGACTGCAAGAGTTGCGCCAGCGTTGACGGTAATGTTGCTTGTCGTTAGCGACGCGCCGGGCTTGAACGCAAGCGTCGCCGAGTTCGTAACCGTCACCGGCGGCTGGGCATCACCGTAGCATTCGCTGTTCACCAGAAGCGTGCCGGTGCCAGAAACGGTAATCGTCGGCGAACTGTAGTCCCATGTGTTCGCATTGATCGTAATCGTTCGACCGACGCCGCTCTCGTCATCCGTGCAGAATGTAATGTCGCGATTGAACGCGAGAGCTCGGCCGTTATCGTTACGCGCGGCAATGGTGAAATCTGAATACCACGGACGAATCGTCTCGGCGTTATTGTCGGCGCCTCGTCCGATGCAGTAGATGGCTTTGTTGTTCGCGAAATTCAACCCGCCTTCGCCAATATATACCGTGTGCGTTGCCGTCGCGTATCCATCCGCAAAATAGAACCAACCGCCGGTCATTCCATTCGTGATGGAATTGATCTTGAAGATGCCAGGCGTAGAAGTGCCCTGCCCGTAGGACAAATACCTGTCGCCCGAGCCGGTTAGCGTCAGGTTGGTGACTACCATTTCGCCGAGGACTCGGTAGGAAAGACGTCCGCCGTCGAGCGCCATGTCTCCGACAAACACCTTCGCATTGCTTCCGACATAAAGTTCCGTCAATCTCCCAGCGTATTGCACATAGAGCATAGCGTCAGCTGCAACGGCCGGACGGCAGCTGGAGTACTGCGTAGCGACCCATCGTGCGTTTGCCGCGCTGTCAAGGTAATAGCTGCCGAACATGCAACGCGACCAGTTAACCGTAGCGCCCGTCTCTATCGACTTGTCCTCCGCCGCGTATGCTCCGCCCGCGAAGACGATGTGCGACTTGGAAATATGATCGTAGTAATCCGCATTCTGCGTTACCTGAATGTTGCCCGTGAAGCGAACCGGCACGTTGATCGTATGGGATACTGACGAAAGGTTCGTAATCGAAGTAACACCGGCAATGGAGCCGTCGCCGGAAATCGTTGCAGCCGCCGAGTACGCCGCAAACGTGATGGAGCTGGGCGAGAAGTCGCCGTCGCAGACGAGCGTTACATCGCTCGACACGCCAATCACCGCATTCTGCGCGGACGAAGGAACGGAGCCGCCGAGCCAGTTCTCTCCGTCGCTCAAACGCTCGCCATCACCCGCGCCTGTCCAGAATATGTCGTTCTCGCCCTTGACGATAAGATTGAGCGTATTGTCCGAGACCTCCCATTCCGCGGACAAGCCTCCAGACACGCTAAAATCGAACTTGCCCTCGACATCTGAGACCGCAATGCCTGGCATCTCGAAAATCGCGTATCGACCCAACGCGAACGCTCCGTCGTTCACAGTGAGCGTCACCGAGCCGGAGCCGGGAAGCGCGAGCGTAGTGGCCGCGATGGCCGTCACGCCAAACGTCGGGGAGTCTATGTTGAGCGTCGCGCCAGCTTCAAGCGCCAGACTCGCGAACGAGACTTGGCCCGTTCCTTTTGTCGTAAGCTTCGTGCCGCTTTCCATCGTCACGGGGCGGGCCACCGAAAGTCCAGCATCGAAAAACGTCTCGCCTTCTTCGCAAACAAACGCCGCAGTCGAGGTCTGTGAGCGAAAGACGGTAATTTTGCCAGACCCCTTCTTCGTCACTGCGCCAGTGCCACCGAAGTCGGCACGTATATTGCCAGTGTAGCCCTGGCTGTCGAGAACGAGGCCGTCGGGGCCGACTACAATTACCGGCGTGTCATTCGTCGCCAGTATCCAGCCGCTGTCCACGCCTGTGCCATTGTTGTTGTCCGTCAAAACGAGCGTAGAATTGTTGAAGCGCGCGCCGTTCGCCGGACGATCCATGTATACGCCAAACTGCTTGGCCGTGACGACGCAGCTCTCGAAGTCCGCCGTGGCGTGCCCAGCCGTATTGGACTGGCGTTCGTTGTGTCCAAGGTATATGCCGCCCTTGCCGACATCGAGAACAGAGTTGGTCATCGCAAGCTCGAAAATGGGCTCCCTTGGGTTTTTCCTGTTGTCCGGCCCTCCGTCGTCGTGTCCAAGGAGGAGGTTGTTGTTGTTCTTGACCCGGAATGTAGAATCGTTGAACGTTAAGCGAAGACCAGGCGTGTCGTTTGCCGTAGTGCTGTCGCGGCAAGGCAGCATATAGACCCTGTTCGCGAACTCGAGAAGACCACCATCCGACACATTGAAGACAAGCGTTCCGCGTCGTGAATTCTGCATGATCCAGTTGCGAGCCTGGCCGGTCTGCGTCGAGGCAAGCGTGCCGCCGACTATGTTGACATAGTTCGTGGCATCGGCATCGGACGTATCGCACATGTTCCATGAAAATCTGTCAGAAGCCGTCATCACGGCGCCCTTTGCGATAGTAAGCGACTTTGGCATTTTTGTCACCGTTCAACTGGGATTCTGTGTTGTCGAGAACGTGCCATTTGAGAGAGTGATGTCCATGCCGGCGGCAAGATAGTCCGTCCATTTTCCTGCAAGCGTCTGACCGCCGTAGTCGAAAACGACGGGCTTCGCGGCATAGACGCCAAGCGTAAGTTTGCTGCTGTCAACCGTTGCGCCACTCATAGCAAGCGCACCTTCGTCCACGATTGTCCGCTCCGTGCGGCTCGCACCAAGCACGAGCGTACCTTCGCCCGTCTTTGCGAGCGCGCCCGTTGTTGGCGCACCGATTGCCGCGGAAACGCCATTCGAGACCGCTATGGTTTCCACCGCAAGGCTCGCCGCGCCGCCAACCGTCGTGTTCGCCTGAAACACGATCTCGGGCGCAGCAACAGCAGCATTGACAACCGCCGAGGCGCCAGGCGTGCTGAATATCGCCTTGCTGCCGTCCTCCCAATCCGTCGGGCCATTTCCGTCGTCCCACTTCCCGGAGGCCGTCCAATTGTCGTTCGCGGTGCCGATCCATACCAACGGACTGATCGCGCTCGATTTCACAACGACCGTCTTGCCGTCTGCCGACAGCCCCAGATAGAGATCGGAAATGTCTGCTGCATCGCCAATCACGACGTCGTTCGCCCCAAGCCAGGCAGGATTGATTCCACCCGTGCCGGTAAACGAGAGGACAACCGTACCGACAGGATCGCTGCCTGCCGAAATCGCCACGGAAAGACCGTTCGTCAAGATGTTAGCCACATTGTCCGCACTGGCAACGGAAAGAACTGTCGAATTCGTAATCGTAGTGCCGCCCGTCCAACCCACTGCACCGGAGAGCGTCACGGTGCCCCCTCCCGCGAAGGTCATCGCGCCCGACACGTCGCTCGCGTCGTTTATGGCGACAGGAATGGATATTCCAAACCCGCCGGTATGGATCGTGCCACCGTTTGCGCCGACATAGACATTGATACCGGTGCCGGATCCGCGGTAGAACAATCCATTCGACTGCACGGCATTGGCCTGCAATGTACCGCCATTGAAGTTAACCGTAAGCGAACCTCCCGCCACTTCGTCCCGGAAGCACTTCGTCTTGAATGTTCCTCCGTTCAGATTTATCGTCCCCGTTCCGCTGCCGCTCTTCGTCCATTTGTTGCTGCTGACATCAACTGTGCCGCCATTAACCGTCAATGTCCCCGCACTGCCAGCAGCACTGTCGCCGAAAATGCAGTCGCCGCCAAAACTCACCGTGCCGCCATTTACCGTCAACGCCCCTCTGGCGTCAGCACTGCCTCTGCCGATAAAAGTATTCTTGTCGCTGGCAACGTTCAGAGAGCCAGAATTGATGGTCAGCGATCCCTCGGCAGGGTTCCCTACATACGGGTTGCCCTGGACCTCAATCGTGCCGCCATCCTGGACCATCGTGGCGCCACCATTGTGCCCGACATGCATATTGCCATTCATTGTCCAAGCACCATCTTTCTTGTAAACCGTCACGCTCTTACCGCTTTGACTACCGAAGTAACAGGCTTCATTTACAGTTAGCGCCGTGTTCGTCGCCGAGAACGACCCATTCTTCATCTGGAACTGATTCCTAGCACTCATCGTCACACCATCACAGGCAACGACATGGCCGACAGTACTGCTGCTACCTATAAACCAATATCCGCCTCTGTAAGTTCCCTTTTCAAGCCGTAACCATGCATTGCCCGTATCATTTGCAATATAATATCCTGGATTGTTACTCCCACCATCAGCTCCCGCATTCGCGCCATGGTCATCTGTATCGGCCCTAAACACCACAGGGGCGCTTTCCGTGCCAAGATTGCGCACATGCAGCTTATATGATGTACCGTATGTACCATCTATCTCCACAATGGGGTTATCCGCAAAACTTTGCGGCATTTTCGTCGAAGGCCAGAAGCTCTGGTTACTATCCGTTGGAACCTTTGTTTGCTGGGTTCCCCCATTTTCAGTTCTCCAGTTACCAGGTGTACCCCATTTGTTGTCCACCTCTCCGGTGAACTCATAGTTAGCCGCCAGCGAGTTCAGCGCCATGACGGGAAAAGCCGCCACAATATACAACAAGACACTATGTGCTTTTGAACCAAGACTGCTTTTCTCTGCCATAAGGCACTCCTCTGCGTGTTTCACACATTTCGTGAATGCTGGGTATTATACATGATTTGTGCCAGATCCTGCAAGTGGAAAGCGCCTACTGACGAGGCGGCGGATTCTACCACAAGAAACCCGCAAGTTTATACGCTTCAACGTAAATTACCTGCTACTTGAATCGGCACTCGAGAATGCCGCCGGAGAAGTCCTTCTGCAGCGAGACGTCGATTCGCACCGCCTTGGCCTTTACGGGCTCGGGGAAGTCGACTGCACAAAACTTGTCCTTGGCCACTGGACCGTCAACGGCGACGGCCTGCCACGGCGCCTTTCCGTCCGCGCGCCACTGAACGCGCCATGATGCCGGCAGCCGGCAGCGGCCGCTTGGCTCATCGTCGAACCAATAGACTTCCACGCCCTTTACTTCCTCTACTTCGGCGAATGTGCATTCGATCCACTCCTTAGTGCCAAGATGGTCCCAGAACGTGAGTCGCGGAATTGCCTTGTCGTCCGACGACTTTGGCAATATGCCGTCAATCGCGGCGCGCTTGCTGTCCGAAAAATTGCAGTGTGACGCCTTGACCGTCAAGGCGCGCGACGCATTTGCGTATTCGGTCGCCGTCGGGAACCAGGTCTGCATCTCACCCGCGCCGCGATGACACCACGCAAAGTATGGAACGAGCTTCAGCGTCGTCTTCTCGAAGCTCGTCTTGTGGAGGCCTCGGCGCACGGCGGTCGCCGGCACGGAGAGAGCCGGATAGACGTTTCCGAGAATATCGCACGTCGTCGGCGAAAAAGCGGCGTCTGCCGCCACGACCGCGTCAAGAACGCGCCCGTCGTTGTCAACTCCTTCCGCACAGTAGAGGATCGGCCCGCGCTCCACGGCGAGGCGGCCACGATCCTGCTTCACCGCGTCATGCGCCTTGATTCGCCTTACTGGCATGTTCATCGAGACATCCACCACGTCGCCCTTCTTCCACGAACGGGAAATGGAGCAGTAGCCCTTTTCTGGCGTGAAGGAAAACGCCTCGCCGTTCACCTTCACGGAGAAGTCGGCGAGCGAACCTGGCACGGTCTGCACGTAGAGGTCGCTCGGCACGGGACGCCCCGTGCACCATCCTGGCACGCGCACGTTAAGCGTAAACCGCGCACCGTCGGCCTCGGGGTTGACGGTGATGTGGACTGCGCCGCTCCACGGATATTCCGTCTCCTGCGAAAGCTGCACGACGCCGCCCGCAAGCGGCAGCTTCGCGTCGCTCGCCACGAAGAGGTTCACGTAGGCCGCGTCGCCACGCTTGGCGTATGCGAACTGCGCGATCTGCGGAATGAAGCGGACTATGTTAACGGGGCAGCAAGAGCAGCCAAACCACTTCGAGCGCTTGTAGTCGCCCGCCGACGCGAGCGGATTCGGATAAAAGAACTCGTCGCCGCCAAGCGAGATTCCGCTCAGGAAGCCGTTGTAGATGGTGCGCTCCATCACGTCGATGTATTTCGCGTCGCCATGCATGAGGAACATGCGCTGGTTCCAGAGTGCGTTCGCGATTGCGGCGCATGTCTCGAGATACGCTTCCTCGTTCGGAAGGTCGTAGTCGTCGCCAAACGCTTCACACGCACTGCCAAGGGAGGCGTCGGCGTAGCGCAAATGGCGCCGTGCGCCGATGCCGCCGTTCAAGTGGAGCTTCCGAGAGACGACGTTCTCCCAAATCGCGTCGATGGCCTTCATGTACGACGAATCGCCCGACAGGGCGGCGACGTCCGCCATGCCGCAGTAGAGGTAGCCGGCGCGGACGGCGTGCCCGACGGCCTCGGTCTGCTCCACGACGGGCCGGTGGTCCTGGAGTGCCGCGCCCCAGATGCGACGCAGATCCTTGCGCCCGCGCAGGTCGAGCAGCGTCTTTGCGAGCGCGAGGTAGCGTCCCTCGCCGGTGGCGCGGTAGAGCTTGCACAAGGCGAGCTCGATCTCCTCGTGCCCGGGCGGATCCTTGATCTGCGTGGCGCCGAAGCCGAAGGTCCGGTCGATGAGATCCGCGCTTCGAATCGCGACGTCGAGAAGCGTACGCTTGCCTGTGACCTGGAAATAGGCGACGGCGGCCTCGTACATGTGGCCGACATTGTAGAGCTCGTGACTGCTGCCGACGTTGCTCCAGCGGGTTGGCCCCATCATGCCGTAGTTCACCTTGCCCTGCTCGTTCGTGCCGTAGTTGAAGCCAAGCGTACGAGCCGTATATAGATAGCCGTCGCACTCTTGGGCTTTGGCGATATTGTCGATGAGGTCGTCGAGATACTCCTCGAGCTCCGGGTCGGGATGGGTGGATAGCGTATAGGCGGCACCTTCGATGATCTTGTAAACGTCGGAGTCGTCGAATGGGATGCCCCGGAAGCCATGTCCGTCGCGGTTTCCCGCTGCAACGAAATTGTTGATGCGGCCCGTTTCCTCGCTTTTCTTGAAGTCCGCGCGTACGGTCACGACGCGGTTTGTCTCGAAACGCGGCAGCCAGAAGCCGGCGCGGATCGACACGTTTGTCATTTCTGCGGCCTGAAACGGATAGTCTCCGGCCGCGCAAACCCCGGCCGCAAGCGCAGCCACGCAGAAAAGTGGTGCCTTTGACATAAGGGCATGATACCACATTCCCCGATAAAGAGTCAACTGCGATTTTGGCGCTTGAACAATCAAGCTATTCAAGCATTATTCTGCGGAACTTCGCGATATCCTCTTCCGTAAAACCAAGTGAAAGGACATACTTCTCCAGGCGCTCGCGCACCGTGTCGGCCGGAAAGTTCTTCTTGAATCCGTTCACGAGCTTGTCATAGCGCTGCTCGTGACAGAAGTCAACGCCGTGCGCCCAGAACCCAGTGATTTCCCAGTCACGGGCAAGACGGTCTTCATCCGCGCCGAGCAGTCCACAGAGGATGTACGCCACCGACCCAGTCCGGTCCGCGCCGGCTATGCAGTGGAAGTCGATCGGGTAGTTGTTTTCATCGAGGAACACGCGAAATACCTTCGCGAACTCTTCCTTGCCCCAGCTGTCCTGCATACCGCCATAGGCGCTGGAGGAAAAATGAAACCACTTAACTGTAGGGCCAAGCGGCGAGCCGGTCATGCCGAAGCATTCCTTGTCGGACCTGAGGTCTATGTCCGTCTTGATTCCGAATCGCTTTCGTATGTACTCGCCATTCTCTCCCTCTACGCGGCTCTTGCCTGTCTCCAATCCCTTCTCGACTTTCGAAGTGCCGCCTGCTTTTACATCCTTCTTCGCCTTGTGGACTCGAGACGAGAGGAACTTCGCGACTGGTTCGCCCGGATGACGGTTGGCCCAGTCGGCGTATTCCTCGTCCTTGAGGTCCATCGTCTTCGGATCGGCCTGCCAGGCGAGCAGCTGGTCGAGGCGCTTCTGCGCCGCTTCGGCGGCCTCCTTCACTTCCTTGTCCTTGCCCATCTTCCGCAGCTCATCGATCGAGTAGTACGCCATAGCAGCGTTGTAGTTAAGACCGGCCGAGCGAAAAACAAGCCCCTGCCGAACGCGCCTGCCGTCGAGGCCAATCTATCCGCCTATGTCGCGCACGTTCGGCACGCCTGGGAAGCGGATGAGACGCGGCGCCCGATCCTCGGTCTTGAACTTGCCGCCGCCAGTCGCGCCGCCGCCGGAAACAGTCCACGCGTATTCAGCTGCAATTTCAAGGTTGTCGATATTGACCGAAGTGCTTTTTACGGACTGCTCGAAGGCGGTTGCCCCGCTCTTCGCGTCCTTGACCGTCACCTTGTACTCGTCGACACCGTCCACTGGCTCCCAAGCGAGCCGGACGGTTTTCGGCCAGTAGACTTCGCGCGCCTTCTCCTCACCGGGAACTTGCTCCGCCGGATGGCCCATCACGTTCTTGCGGAAGTTTGCATCCACGAACTTCTCGCGGCGCAAATCGTTCGGCATGTCCAAATACGCCTTCTGTGCGTCCGTGAGAAGCGGCACGACCGCTCCCTCGGCTGGCTCAATCGTCTTGATCTCCGCCGCATTCGCCCATGCGCCGAGCATCGTGCCCGCCGCGACCGCAATCATGATTTTACATGTCATAGTGAACTCGCCTTTGTTTGTCGCATTATACCATTTACGCTTCCCGCAGAACAAGAGGGAATTCACACTGCCAGATATTCCAAAAATCCCGGCATGCGGCTCCACTTTGTTGC
>ERZ842401.4362-NODE-4362-length-16542-cov-3.485534_pt1 | contig 16542 bp, 14 predicted proteins | sample MGYA00521270_ERZ842401 | MGnify/ENA primary metagenome ERZ842401 (study PRJEB31892, sample SAMEA3878208) | bioreactor metagenome | biome: Moose rumen | place: Sweden | collected 2011-10 | study: EMG produced TPA metagenomics assembly of the PRJEB12797 data set...
AATTTTGGATTTTTTTGGTAAAATTTCTTATGAAATATACCTAACACACGGAATTTTTATGATGTGGTATTCAAAATTTTCACAAAATTGGTTACTTTATATAATATTAACTTATATTTCTACAATAATTATTGCATATTTGTTACACAAATTATGCAATCAAATAAACAAAAAACTAATAAAAAAATAAAAATATGCTTTTAACATTCGACATAGGAAACACAAATATAAAGGTGGTGGTTTTCGACAAACAAACAGCAATACACCAATGGAGAATAAGTACAAACCCCAAACGTACTGGAGACGAATATTTCTCTATCATAAAAAGTTTAATGTCAAGCGAAAACGTTGATACAAAAACATTAGAAAATACCATAATAAGTTCCGTAGTACCAAAACTTATAGGTGCATTTGTAATTGCTACACAAAAACTTACTGGACAAAAACCCATAATACTAAACCCAGAACATTATAAAAAACTACCAGTGATTGTTCCAGAAAACTCGGTATCCGAAATAGGAACCGACTTGCTTTGCGACGCAGTAGGTGCTTGGAACAAATATAATCAACCTTGTATAATTGCCGATTTTGGCACTGCGTTGTCGTTTACCGCAATAGCTCCAAACGCAGAAATAGCAGGTATAGCCATAGCTCCAGGCATTGGCACCGCTGTCAACTCGCTATTTAATAATGCTGCCCAACTCCCCGAAGTGCCACTCGAAATACCCAACACAAGCCTTGGTACAAACACTGTAGAATGTATCCAAAGCGGAATAATTTTTGGCTACAAGGGACTTGTTGAAGGAATGATAAGCCAAATGAAAAACGATATGTTAAAAAAATACTCAATTATGCCACAAGACATTCGCACAATAGCAACAGGTGGCTTTAATAGTATGCTCCAACCAATAACAAATGTTTTTGAAGATTTGGACAAACAACTAACTACCAATGGATTAAGATTGGTGGCAGAAATAATACTCAAAAGCAACTAAAAAAGCGACAATTGTTTTGGCGGTCTGTATTCTTCGGGACGTGTGGAAATACCAAATTGCCCTGCCGTGCGAACAAATACATTGGTAAGTTCCATAAACGATTGGCTTTTTATATAATCTTTGGCTAATAATTCGACATTATAATAATCATACAAATGCGGAAAACGTAATTCAATGTTGCGAAGAAAATTCTCCTTGGCTCCCCCAGCAACAGAAAATAACTTCTGATACATTATAAATTTTGCAGAATGTTTTGCTGAAGCTTCAATGATATTTTTAAAATTTTCGGAACTATCATTTATCCTTGGCATTACAGGACTTATTAAAACTCCTGCTGAAATATTATTATCGTTTAGAGTTTTAACTATATTTAAACGTTGTTCAAAAAGCGGAAATCCGGGTTGCATAACTTGTAATATGGAATTGTCGAACGAAGGTATTTTTATAAAAACTTGGCAATAGTTTTTGGTTTGCAATTTAAGCAAATCCATAAACTGCAATACCGAATCAACCGAAGATGCAACCATCAAAGGAGATCCCGACTGTCGCAAAATAGTAAAAACATTAACTATTTTTTTTGTGATTGTTTCGTCGTCAGAAAAAATCTCACTATCAAAACCCAAACTTATAATTTCCTTGGATTTCAATCGTTTAAGTTCTTTTTTTAGATTTTCTTCTATATCTGCAAAAGTGATATTACTTTTTACTGCTGGATAAATTTCAGAATAATTAACCTGTGGAAAATTCAAACTCCACTTGGCATAAATTATATTATCTTCTGCAGGCGTTAAAATTTTCATAATAAAACACAATTTTCAATTTTTTTTTATCGGCAAAAAATACGAACTTTGCAACGAAAAACCAAGCAAAAATAAATAAAAAATGCTTTTCAACTCTTTTGAATTTTTAATTTTTTTACCAATAGTTTTTATTCTCTATTGGTTTGTATTCAAACAATTACGCTATCAAAACATACTTATTGTAATAGCAAGTTATGTTTTTTATGGTTGGTGGGATAAAACATTTTTATTACTAATAGCCCTAACAACGATATGTAGTTATGCAAGTGGATTATTAATAAAAAAATATCGGGAAACAAATACCAATAAAATCCTAACACCCAAAGCTATAACAACAATCAACATCATCATTAATATTGGGATTTTATTCGTATTTAAATATTTCAACTTTTTTGCCGAAAGTTTCACAGAACTGCTAAAATACTTTGGAGCAACACCCGACAAAATTACTCTAAAACTGATTCTACCAGTAGGTATAAGTTTTTACACATTTCAAGCATTAAGCTATACCATAGACATTTACAGGAAAAAATTAGAACCGTCGGAAAACATTGTAGATTTTTTTGCATTCATAAGTTTCTTTCCTCAGCTTGTGGCTGGCCCAATAGAACGCGCTACCAACCTACTTCCACAATTTCAAAAGCCAAGAAAATTTGATTATGCTTTAGCCGTTGATGGTTTAAGACAAATGTTGTGGGGCTTTTTCAAAAAACTTGTAGTTGCCGACAATTGTGCAGATGTTGTAGAACAAATATTTACAGAAAGCAATGCAGGTGGTTTTAGAATGCTTTTTGGTGGAATAGTGTTTGCTTTTCAAATCTACTGCGATTTTTCAGGATACTCTGATATTGCCATAGGAACAGCCAAATTGTTTGGAATAAAACTTATGCGCAACTTCAACATACCATATTTTTCACGTAGCGTTGGCGAATTTTGGCAACGTTGGCATATCTCGTTAATGACTTGGTTTAGAGATTACATATATTTTCCACTCGGAGGAAGCAGAAAAGGAAATTTTAAAACAGTTTTAAATAGTTTGATAGTATTTTTAATAAGCGGATTATGGCACGGTGCCAATTGGACTTTTGTTTTTTGGGGATTATATAACGGTATTTTGATTTCTATACAACGCTTTCTTCCGATAAAAAAACACAAAGACGTTGTAGCATCAAATAGCATTTTTCCAAATATAAAAGAAGTTTTACAAATGGGGGTAACATTTTTTCTAATAGTTTTGGGCTGGATAATTTTTAGGAGCGACAATATTACAATGGCTTTTAATTACATTACAAGAATTTTTACAATACCAGATTTCAACCTCAGCGTTATCCTTTGGGCAAAAAAAGTTAGCTTTTTTATAGCACTTACTATTGCAGCAGAATGGTTACAACGCAAGAAAAAACATGTATTAGACATAGAACCAAAAGGAATATTAAAATACCATGCTACAAGAATTGCATTATACGCAGCAATTTTTGCAACTATTTTTTACTTTTCGGGCAAAATACAGACATTTATATATTTTCAATTTTAACAAATGAAAAAATTTTTAATAAAAATATCATACACCATTTTACCAATGTGGCTATTTCTCACTGGACTAACAATATACTATAATTTTTACATTAAACCTCGAGAAACCAAAGAGTTTGGCGCATTAGGGAAAATAGATTTTGGAGAAATATACAACGAGCAAATACCCGATAAACTTTATTACACCATAAAAAAGTCGCCAGAAACAGTAAAAAATTGTTCGCCAGATGTTTTAACAATAGGTGATTCATTTTCGCAACAAGGTAAAATAGGCTACCAAAACTTCATCGCCCAAAATGGAATATCTGTTATAAACTATGAACCTTACAACGCTCACATGATAAATCCATTTCAATCGGCCTACGACCTTATAAATCAAAATTATCTCGACTCTATGGCAGAAAAAACTTTAATAGTAGAAACGGTAGAACGCAACATAATTCTTTGGCTAAAATTCATGACATTTGACAACAACAGAGTAAAAACATACGAAAAACCAAAACAAACAAAAATAAGTGAACAAAAAGAAGCCCAAACCAACACACAAAAATCTTTGCTTATAGAAGCCAAAAATTTTCTTATGATGAATCTAAATGTTGTAAAAAAACCAACAAGACACTGCAAACTAACAAAAGATTTGTTTGTAGATAAATTTGCACGCGACTTATATTTTTATCAAAACGACATAGAAAATGGTACAACCATACCATCAGAACTAAAATCTACTGTAAAACAAAATTTAGGAAGATTATTTAATAAAGCTGAAGAAAAAAGAATAAATATAAAAATATTAATAGCAGTTGACAAATACGATCTCTATCAAGATTACATAGAGAATAATCCATACCAACCCAAAACAGTCAATGAAGAAATAGAAAAATTAACCAACGGCGACCCAAGGATTATATACACAAAAAAAATTCTAAAACCATACATTGACAATGGTGAAAAAGACATATTTTATGTTAACGATAGCCATTGGACTGCAAAAAGCGCAACTATAGTAGGCAATTACTTAGTCGAAAATTTAAAGTAAAAAAGGTAATTTTTAAAGTAAAACAATTACAAAAAATATAAATATTTTTATTTTTTTTGTAAAAAAAATAAAAATGGAAATAATAAAAGACAAAGAATTTGAAGGAGAACGACCTTTATATGTAAGCAAAGATTTACACCTTGAAAATGTAACAATACATACTGGCGAGTCGGCAATTAAAGAGGGTATAGATATAAAAGCCATAAATTGTAGATTTGAAGGTAAATATCCATTTTGGTGTAATAATGGTGTAAAAATTAAAAATTGCCATTTTACCGAAGGCGCAAGAGCAGCTATTTGGTATTCTCAAAACTTAGAAATGACAGATACACAAGTATTTGCACCAAAAATGTTTAGAGAAATAGATGGACTAAAACTAAAAAACGTAACTATGCCCAATGCCGCAGAAACACTTTGGCACTGCAAAAACGTTGAAATAGAAAACGTTAAAATAGACAAAGGCGACTATCTCTTTATGCACAGCAGCCATTTGAGAATCAAAAATTTAACTCTTAACGGTAATTACTCTTTTCAATATTGCAACGATGTTGTAATAGAAGATTCTGTTTTAAATACAAAAGATGCTTTTTGGAACACCGAAAACGTTACTGTAATCAATAGTAAAATAAATGGCGAATATTTGGCATGGTATTCAAATAGATTAACTTTAATAAACTGCCAAATATCAGAAACTCAACCACTTTGCTATGCAGAAAATTTAGTAATGAAAAATTGTACAATGGCAGAAGATGCAGATTTGGCTTTTGAATACAGCAGTATAAACGCTCAAATATTAGGAAACATTACAAGCATAAAAAACCCAAAAAGCGGAAAAATTTTATGCGATTCTGTTGGAGATATTATAATCGACCAAAACATAAAAGCACCAGCAAACTGCATAATAGAAATTAGAAAAAATTAAACCAATGAATTACAATTTCGACGAAATAATTGCAAGAAAAGGTAGCAACTCATACAAATGGGACGTATCCGACAAACAAAATTTTTTACCAATGTTTGTTGCCGACATGGACTTTAAAACCGCACCTGAAATAATAGAAGTTTTAAAAAAACGTGTTGAGCATGGTGTATTTGGATATGTAAAAGTTCCTGATAACTATTATAAAGCAATCACAGATTGGTTTTTAACCAAACACAACTGGCAAACCAACCAACAAGATATAATATACACAACTGGAGTTGTACCAGCAATTTCTGCCATAATAAAAGCAACTACAACACCTGGCGACAAAGTACTTGTACAAACTCCTGTATATAATTGTTTTTTTTCGTCAATACGCAACAACGGATGCGAAATTATCTCCAACATACTAAAAGTCAACAACAATCACTACGAAATTGACTATGAAGACTTTGAAGAAAAAGCATCCGACCCAAAAGTAAAAGTTTTTTTACTATGCAATCCTCACAACCCAGCAGGAAGAGTTTGGACAAAAGAAGAATTACAAAAAATGGGTAATATCTGTCTAAAACATAATGTTTTTGTAATTTCAGACGAAATACATTGCGAACTTGTATTCCCAAATCAAAAATACACCCCATTTGCTTCTATCAACGAACAATTTGCATTAAACAGCGCAATATGCACATCTCCAAGCAAAGCTTTCAACATTGCTGGTTTACAAATTGCAAACATACATACTAAAGATAAAAAAATAAGAGAAAAAATTGATAAAGCAATAAATATCAATGAGGTATGCGATGTCAATCCTTTTGGGGTAGAAGCTCTGCAAGCCGCATATAGACATGGTGAAAAATGGCTTGAACAACTCAACAAATACCTTTACAACAATTATTTAGCCCTAAAAATTTTTTTTGAAACAGAATTTTCTCAACTACCATTTACACAAGCAGAAGGCACATACTTAGCTTGGGTTGATTGTTCAAAATTGAAAATGAGCGGCAAAGAAATATGCAATAAACTTATGGATCAACAAAATATCTTGCTCAACAATGGCGAAATGTATGGTCTTGGTGGCGAAAGTTTTATACGTATAAATTTTGCATGTCCTTCAAAAACATTAGAAGATGGGATACAAAGAATGCGTATTTTTTTCAAAAATATATTATAATACAACATCACAACCGTATAATTTAATATCGTTTTCTAAATTCAAAAAATAATAAAGTTTAGAAAACGATATTAAATTATTAATTCCAAATGAAAATTTTATATTGTTTTTGAAAACATTTTTTCATTATTTTTCATCATAGGATCCAACAAAACAGCCACATTTCTAACAGCAAAAATAGCATCACGCTTAAGTTCAAGACCATCTTCGTTTGCTGTCAAAATACCATCATTAATAAATTTCTCAAATTTATTAACATCATAATCAATTGATTTTTTGATAGTTTGAACATCAACACTAAGTCTATCAGCACAAATTGCAAAGTTAAGTTTACCATTACACATAACTTCACCAATAACCTCGCGACATATTATTTGATTAAAATCTAAAACATAACCACGCGAAACTGCAAATCCGTTAGTTTCAATAGATTGCATATAATCTTCTGGATTTTTAATATTTTGGATATACGAACCAAAAAGTTGCGAAATAGAAGTAGCACCAAAACCATAAACTTGTCCTGTGGTTCGCGATGTACAATAACCTTGGAAATTACGTTTTAACATTCCATTTTGTAAAGCATAACTCAATTCATCATTAGGCTTACAATAATGATCCATTCCTATAAAAAAATATCCTTTTTTAGTCAAAACATCATTAGCCGCCGAAAACATACTTATTTTTTGTTCGGCAGTAGGTAAACCCTTAGATTCCAACACTTTTTGAGCTGGTTTTACCCATGGAACGTGAGCATACGAAAAAGTTACAATTCTATCGGCACCTGTTTCAATAGCTTTATTTACAGAATCAACAAAACTATTTTCTGTCTGACATGGTAAACCATAAACCAAATCTAAATTTATGCCCTTCATTCCCAAACTGTGCATTTGTTCAATCAATTGATTAACAGGTAGTTTTGACGATTTTCTGTTAATTATATTCAAAATTTTTTCGTCAAAATCTTGAATACCCAAACTTAACCGATTAAAACCAATGGAATTATAATCTTTTATATCATTAAGATCCATATAAGCAGGATTACATTCCATCGCAATTTCAGCATCAACAGAAATATTAAAATATTTAGCAAAAATATTTATAATTTTATCAATAACACTGGTTTTTAAAGCATTAGGAGTTCCGCCGCCCCAATGAATTTGAGTTACTGGACGTTTTGTATCTAAAAGTGATGCCACATTTTTTATTTCGGTTTCCAAGGCTGATACATAGCGTTTTACTCTTTGTTCATCGGAATTAAAAAAAGTAGTACAGCCACAAAAATTACATAATTGCGGACAAAATGGAATATGAACGTATAAAGAAATATTCTGTGGATTTCTTGAATTTGAATCTACAATTTGTTGCTTATAAATTTCGTTGTCAACTTTTTCTGTAAAAAAATTTGCAGGTGGATAACTTGTATAACGAGGTGCTCTTGTTTCATATTTTTTTATAAATTCAATATCCATTTTCGATTATTTTTTTAACATTTTTACTTCATCAACCAAAAATTTTACATTTTTCCACGGTGTTTGTGGCAAAACACCATGACCAAGATTAAAAATCCAATTGTCGTTTTGCTTAGCAAATAATCTATAATATTCCAAATTTTTACGAATTTCGTTTTGAGGTAGCAATAAAATTCTTGGATCAAAATTTCCCTCGATACCAATTTCCGAATTTAAAATTCTTCTTGCAGAATAAATATCTGTCTGCCAATCAAGTGCCAAATAATCACAAAGATTGGGCGAAATTTCTGTTAAACCTAAACCTATACCTTTTGGAAAAAATATAAACTTTTTGTTATACTTTCTTACAAGATTACAAATTTTTTCAACAACGGGCAAAAAAATTTCCTTGTACAAATAAAAAGGAACATTACCACAATTGCTCTCAAAAAGTCGGAAACAATCAACTCCACTAATAAGTTGGTTTTCAACATATTGTAAAGTCAAAACTTCTATTTTTGACACAATTTTTTCTACAGTTTTTTTTTGGCTAAAAATAAATTTTTCCGCATTTTTAAAATCACTTTTTGTACCAAGACCTTCGAGCATATAAAGCAAAACAGTAAGAGGTCCACCACAAAAACCTATTAACGGAATTTTATTTTCTGTTTTTTGTTTAAAAATTTCTATCGTTTTATAAACAAAATCTAATTTTTCTGGTTGAGGAACAATAACTTTCTCTGGTTCAGAAAATTTGATAAGTGGATTTTCAAAAACTGGGCCCTGATCTGTAAAATGTAAATCCAGTCCTAATGCCTGTGGAACTACCAAAATATCTGAAAAAAGTATTGCAGCATCAACACCCAATTTTTCAATAGGCATCAAAGTTACCTTAGCTGCAAGTTCGGGCGTTTCCATTAGTTGCTTAAAAGAATATTTTTTTCGCAACTCCATATATTCTGGCAAAATTCTGCCAGCTTGACGCATTATCCAAACTGGCAAAACATCAGATTTTTGTTTTGTTAATACAGATTCAAACTCATTCATTTTTCCAACAAAGTTTGCAATGCTATTTTATTAGCACTAATAGCACTCTGCAAATCGTCAAAAGTGTGAGCTGCAGAAACAAACATACACTCAAACTGCGATGGAGCAATCCACATACCTTGTTCAGTCATTTTCAAAAAATACTTTGAATATTTTTTTACATCAGAGATAATTGCATCATCATAATTTTTTATAACTTTATGATTATTAAAAAAGAAAGTCATCATAGAGCCTACCCTATTTACAGTAACATCAACACCAACTTCCTCCGCATTTTTGGAAAAACCATCTACAAGATATTTAGCTTTTTCTTCAAGTTTTTTATAAAAATCGTTGTCTTGATCAATAATTCTTAAAGTTTCTAATCCAGCAGCCATTGCAAGAGGGTTTCCCGAAAGTGTACCAGCTTGATAAACAGGACCATCTGGGGCAACAAGTTGCATAATTTCTCGTTTTCCACAATACGCTCCAACAGGCAAGCCTCCTCCAATTATTTTACCCAGAGTACATAAATCTGGAGTAACGCCAAAATATTCAGCAGCACCACCTTTTGCAAGTCTAAATCCAGTAATTACTTCGTCGAAAATCAGCAATGAATTATTTTTTGATGTTAAAACTCGCAAATCGTTTAAAAATTTTGGTTCAGGAACAACTACGCCAATATTACCAGCCACTGGCTCAACAATAACTGCTGCAATTTGGTTGGGATATTGTTCGTAAAGTTTTTCAACAGAATTTATGTCGTTATAAACTGCAGTTAAAGTATCGTTTGCAGTACCTTGCGTTACGCCCGGGCTATCTGGCAAGCCCAAGGTTATAGCACCAGACCCCGCTTTAATTAAAAAACTATCGCCATGACCGTGATAACAGCCTACAAATTTTATAAATTTATCGCGTTTTGTATAAGCTCTTGCAAGTCTTATGGCCGACATAGTTGCTTCAGTACCAGAGTTTACCATTCTAACAAGATCCACATGAGGCATCATCTTTTTTATCTGCTCTGCCATTTGGGTTTCTAAAACCGTAGGAGCACCATAACTTGTTCCAAATTTTGCAGCATCTTCAACAGCTTTTGTAACACGAGGATGAGCATGTCCAAGTATCATTGGACCCCAACTACATACAAAATCTATATATTTATTGCCATCGATGTCAAAAATATATTGACCATCAGCATTTTTTACAAACAACGGCGTAGAATTTACATTTTTAAACGCCCTTACAGGAGAATTTACTCCAGCCGCAATGCTATTTTTAGCCCTTGCAAATTCTCTAACACTGTTTTTATTGTTTAACATTCTTATATTTTTTTAAGATACAATACCCCACTTAGCCACTTCCTCTGCATGATAAGTAATAATCATATCAGCACCAGCACGCCTTATGGAAATCAATATTTCATTAACAATACGTTTTTCATCAATCCAACCATTAGCAGCCGCCGCCTTAACCATAGAATATTCACCGCTAACATTATACGCACAGATAGGCATATTAAAATTATCTTTTGTACGGCGAACAATATCAAGGTATGGTAACGCTGGTTTAACCATCACAATATCAGCACCTTCTATAATATCTTGTTCTATTTCTCTAAGTGCCTCATTGCTATTGGCTGGCGACATCTGATAACTTTTTCTATCGCCAAATTTTGGTGCGCTTTCGGCAGCATCACGAAAAGGTCCATAAAACGCAGAAGCATATTTTGCTGAATATGCCATTATTGGTAAATTAGTAAAACCATTGTCGTCCAAGGCTTTACGTATAAAACCAATTCTACCATCCATCATATCGCTCGGTGCAACCATATCAACACCAGCTTTTGCAAAAGCAACACATTGTTTTGCAAGAGTTTGCAAAGTAGCATCATTATCAACTTGTCCATCAGAAGTTAAAGTACCACAATGGCCATGCACAGTGTATTCGCAATTACAAACATCTGCAATAACATATAAATCAGGCACTTGACTTTTTATAGCACGTATTGCTTCTGGTATTATAGCATGGTCGTGTGCAGCACATTCGCCAGTTTCGTCTTTATGATCTGGAATACCAAACAATAAGATGCTACGTATTCCAAGTTTTAATAAATCTTTACACTTAACAATAAGATTATCAATTGATAATTGATATTGTCCTGGCATAGAATTTATAGGATTTTTAATATTATTGCCCGTGCAAACAAACAAAGGCATAATAAGATTATTTAACGAAACAGAAGTTTCGCACATCATGTCGCGGGTAATAGAATTCATTCTCAAACGCCGCAAACGTGTTATTGGAAACGCCATTTTTATTATATTTTTTTATTCGTTTTTACAAAGTTATTTTCTTTTGCAAAAATCGTAATTTTTAAAATAATTTCAATAATTAAAACCACAAAATTCACGTTGTTTTAACTATCAATTAATCCCCAGTATTTTAAAATTTCAAGCGCAAGAATTTCAAAATCTGGCAACGTAGAAATTATAATCTCTTTAAAGCCATACTTTTTTACAGCCCAAGCCGTTGTTTTTCCTATTGTAAAAATTGGAAATTGATCTTTTTTTGACAAAAAATTATCATTATCTTTAACAAATGGCAATTGCATAAATCCATCTATTTCTGAAGGACTTGCAAAAACAATAGCAAAATCCTTTAAAAAGCTTATAGGACATGACCAAGAACATTATTCCTATGCCAGGTTTTTAAAGGAACACCCTCTGACCGAGGAAGAGCTTGAGCGACAGCGCCATACAATTTTTGCAGAGAGTCCTGTGATATCAATTGTTGTACCTCTTTACAACACCCCAGAAGTTTTTCTTAAGGAATTGATAAATTCATTTTTAAAACAGACGTATCCCAATTGGCAGCTTTGCCTAGGGGATGGTAGTCCTGAGAAAGGCTTGTATGACATCATAGCAGATGCCTGCGGCGGCACTATAGATGACAGAATTGTATACAAAAAGCTTACAGATAATACTGGTATCGCTGGCAATACCAATCAGGCCATGGCCCTTGCCAGTGGGGATTTCATAGGCTTTACCGATCATGACGATTTGTTGACACCGGATGCCATGTATTATATTGCAAAGGCTGTAAATGATAATCCGGGTGTGCAGGCGATTTATTCCGACGAGGATAAAATAAACATGGATGGAAGCGAATATTTCCTTCCTCACTTCAAATCAGATTTCAACATAGATTTGCTTTGCAGCCACAATTACATCACCCACCTATTTGTGGTAAGAGCTGATATCGTCAGAGAGACAGGTGGGATTTTATCCGAATTTGATGGGGCCCAAGACCATGATTTTGACCTGAGAGTAGTCGAAAAATGCGATAGAATCTACCATATTCCAAGAGTGCTTTATCACTGGCGTACTCATCCAGAATCTACTGCAGACCATCCCGAGGCCAAAATGTACGCCTACGAAAATGGCAGGCGAGCTGTAGAAAATCACTACAAAAGACTTGGCATTCCAGCTAGAGTGGAGCAGGATACCCACTTGGGATATTACAGGACTATATACGAATGGCCTGATACACCGCTTCTTTCAATCATCATTCCCAATATGAATCATGTAAAAGATTTGAGAGAATGTATAGATGCGATTACAGAAAAGAACTTGTATAATAATATTGAGTTTATTATTGTGGAGAATAATTCTGACAGTGCAGAGTTGACAGAATATTACGAAAGCCTTAAATTACGTCAGGACTTTACATTTAAGATAGTTGATTACACCAAGGAATATCCTGACACAAAAGGCATATTCAATTTTTCGGCTCTGATAAATTACGGTGTGCGGCAGTCCGCTGGACAGTACATTCTCTTGTTGAATAATGACACACGCATGATTAACCCTGATGCCATTTCTGAAATGATGGGATTTGTTAGGCGTTCTGATGTGGGTGTCGTTGGGGCTAGGCTATATTATGGCAACAACACTGTGCAGCATGCAGGCCTGATTTTAGGCCTTGGAGGCGTGGCCAATTCCCAGTTTTTATTTTCGGGCAGAGAGCAGGTGGGATATTTTTATCGCAGCACCTGTGTTCAGGATTTGTCAGCAGTTACTGGGGCGTGTCTTCTCACAAAACGCAGCCTCTTTGATGAGGTAGGTGGATTTGATGAAAGTCTTGCAGTGGCATTTAATGATGTGGATTATTGCCTAAAAATCAGAGGGCTTAACAAGCTGGTTGTCTACACTCCATTTTCCCAGTGGTATCATTTGGAGTCGGCATCTAGGGGGCTGGATTCTCTCGATGAAAAAAAGCAAAGGCGCATGAACGAGGAGACTGCAATTTTCAATAAACGTTGGGGAGATTTGCTAGAAAAGGGAGACCCATATTACAACAGAAATCTTTCCCTAAAGAAATTTGACTATAGCTTTAAAAGCTATGATGAGGAGATATAATCAATGAAATTAATTATTCAAATACCATGCTACAATGAGGCCGAGACTCTTGAAATCGCTCTTAATGATTTGCCAAAACACATAGATGGTATTGATGAGATAGAATATTTGATAATCAACGACGGCAGCAAAGATAATACGGTAGAGGTAGCCAGAAAATGGGGCGTAAACTACGTGGTGAATTTCCGCCGCAACAAGGGCTTGGCTCATGGCTTTATGGCAGGAATTGATGCATGCCTTAGGAATGGAGCAGACATTATCGTAAATACGGATGCTGATAATCAATACGTAGCTGATGATATTGAAAAACTAGTCAGACCAATTATCGAAGGAAAATCTGACATAGTAATAGGTGAGCGCCCAATAGATGACACTGAGCATTTTTCACCTACCAAAAAGAAATTGCAGCATTTCGGTAGCTGGGTTGTGCAGAAGGCCAGCGATTCAGATATTCCTGACGCTCCTAGCGGATTCAGGGCGATATCTAGAGAGGCTGCAATGCAGCTGAATGTTACCAATGATTACACTTACACATTAGAGACTATAGTGCAGGCTGGCAGGAATAAAATAGCACAGACTTCAGTCCCTATTCGCACAAACGGTGAGCTTAGACCATCTAGACTTTTTAACAGTATGATGGGGTATGTTAAAAAATCCATGGTCACAATTCTTCAGGCCTATTTGATGTATAAACCACTCAAGACCTTTTCTATAGTTGCCTTGATTCCATCTATAGTTGGTCTTGTAGTAATAATCAGATATTTGATATTTGCCATAACTGGAAATACAGCGGGTCATGTGCAGTCATTAATATTAGGATGCACACTTCTTGTTATGGGATTTATGGCTATCATGATTGCTTTGATTGGTGATTTGCTATCAAAGAATCGCAAGCTTTTAGAGGATATTGAATATCACACTAGAAAAATGGACTACGATGGAGTCAAAATCAACGACTCTAAGGAGAAGTAGCAGGGGGATAAAAATTGTACAAAAAAAAGAAGCGTTCCTGGGTCAAGCATCTGGATTTTATAATCATAGATTTGCTTGCAGCGGAGTTGGCACTTTTTATCGGTGTAGCTATCAGGTTCCATGGAAGCATAATCTTTATAGACAGATTTGAATGGTACAATTTGTATCAGAATCTGGTAAAGGTTTTGCCAATCATAGATTTGGCCTGTGTGCTTTTTACTGAGACCTACACGGGGATTTTACGCAGAACTAAATATCAAGAGATAGTATCTACTATTTGGCATGCCGCAGTGATTTTCTTAGGATTGTTGGTATACATGTTGGTCAGCCGTACTACATATTATTATTCTCGTGCGGTGCTAGGCTATTTCGGAGTTAGCATGGTTATCCTTAGCTACATAGGCAGAGTCCTGTGGAAAAGGGTCATCAGACGCCGTAAGCTTTTAGATGTCAACAAGTCATCCATGGTTGTGGTTGCAGAAACGACCACCGTGGAAAACTGCCTATCAGAGATTGCCCATAGCCCATATACTGAGTTTAAAATAGTGGGAGTGGTTGTGGTAGACAAGGATATGACAGGCGAGACAATCCAAGGCATACCTGTTGTTGCCAGTGCAGATACTTTGTTTGAATATCTTAGGACAAATGTGGTGGACGAGGTCTTTTTAGATGGAAATACCAGGGCTAGCGAGGAAAGTCTCGCAGCCACCTTGGTAGAACAAGGCCTTACGGTCCACATGTCTTTGGTCCATACCAGCAATCTTATGCCTAATAGAATTATGGAAACCTATGGCAGGTATGTGGTTCTTACTACCAGTATGCATATAGCTGGCAACCGACAGGCCTTCGTCAAACGAGCTATGGATATAGTAGGAGCTTTGGTAGGATTGCTATTTACCCTAATTGCATTTATTATTTTTGCTCCAATTATAAAGCTTCAGTCAAAGGGGCCGGTATTTTTTACTCAGACTCGCATTGGAAAAAATGGTCGCAGATTCAAATTTTATAAATTCCGCACCATGTATGTGGATGCTGAGGAACGAAAAAAGGAACTGATGGATCAAAATGAGATTTCTGGCAACATGTTCAAAATGGAAAATGATCCACGCATTATTCCCATAGGACATTTCATGCGTAAACATTCCATCGACGAATTGCCTCAGTTTTGGAATGTTTTGATAGGCGATATGTCTTTGGTTGGTACCAGACCACCGCTAGAGGATGAATACGAGAATTACGCCCTTCATCACAGGGCAAGGCTTTCTATCAAACCGGGTCTTACAGGAATGTGGCAGGTAAGCGGCAGAAGCGACATTACAGATTTTGAGGAAGTTGTAGCTTTGGATACGGAATACATATCTGAGTGGTCGCTTTTATTAGATATCAAAATATTACTTAAAACAGTAGCTGTTGTTTTTGGGGGAAAGGGCTCGAAATAGTGGCAGACACATATTTTTCTCTTGTCATATGGACTGATGATACGAATATGGATTATTTCAAGGATTGTCTTGAGTCCATAGATGAACAGGAATATCGCGAATTTGAATTATATATTTTGGATAACAATCCATCAAATGCAATAGAACTTACCATAAAGGAATTCTTCCCTGATATTGTGGACAAGGTTCACTATCGCAGATTAAAAAAGCATTCTGGTGGAGCCTATGCCTACAACATTGGTGCGCATTTTGCAGAGGGAGATTACCTATATTATATAGGCCAGCATGATAGATTGAGTCCTAATACTTTGAGCAGTCTAAATGAGTTGATTTCGTCAATCGATAGTTCTGCCATTATTTATTCTGACCATGATGAGATAGTTGGTCAGCTTAGGATGAATCCTCATTTCAAGCCGGATTTGAACAAAGAATTATTACTTCAAACCAACTACATAGGTGAGAGCATATGCATAGGAAGAGATACACTCAAAAAACTAGGCGAGTTTAATGAAAAGGCTCACGCCGCTTATGTTTATGAATATCTTTTAAGAGCTGTTTTTAAAAATCAAGATGTTCGTCACATTGCATCCCTTTTGTATCACAAGAGAAAGCCAGAGGCTATCTATTCAAAAGAAGAGAGGGCAAAGGCTGATTATTATTGCAAGGAGCATATGGCGCTTGCAATGGAATATCTGCGGCAGAATGAGGAAACTTATATGTGCAATATGACGTATGCGTGCGGGGCGTATGGTATAATATGCTCAACGATGGGAAAAGGGTCT
>ERZ842401.4363-NODE-4363-length-16531-cov-95.404528_pt1 | contig 16531 bp, 9 predicted proteins | sample MGYA00521270_ERZ842401 | MGnify/ENA primary metagenome ERZ842401 (study PRJEB31892, sample SAMEA3878208) | bioreactor metagenome | biome: Moose rumen | place: Sweden | collected 2011-10 | study: EMG produced TPA metagenomics assembly of the PRJEB12797 data set...
TTCCGCCTCGCGACGGACACCCTTGCTCTTGGCTATGTGATTCCCGCTATTAGGGCTCACTCGGGACTTGCACCCGTTAGACAATGCTCATGCCGAGCATACAAAATAAAACCCAAATAAATTTGGTTTTTCGTTCACTTATTCGTACCTTTGTCGGAAGAAAATCCAAAACTGAATAATTATGATAGACGTTAAAGAGACATTATCCGCTGCTGAAGAGCGCATGGAGATGGCAGCAATGTACCTCGAAGAGGAGCTTAACCGTATCCGAGCCGGACGTGCCAATGTAGCCATCCTGAGCGGTGTGAGAGTAGAGTCGTATGGCCAGAAGGTTCCCCTGAACCAGGTGGCCAATGTGTCAACCCCCGATGCTCGTACCATCGCCATCAAGCCCTGGGACCGCAAGCAAATCAAGGACATCGAGAAAGCCATCATGGACTCTGACGTGGGCATCACCCCTGAGAACAATGGCGAGATTATCCGTCTGGGTATCCCCCAGCCTACCGAGGAACGTCGTCGCGACCTGGTGAAGCAGTGCAACAAGATAGCTGAGAAAGCTAAGGTCGAGGTGCGCAACGTGCGTGGCGACATCAAGGACAAGCTGAAGAAGGCCATTAAGGACGGACTCAGCGAAGACAACGAGAAAGATGCCGAGCTCGAGTTGCAGAAGCTACACGACAAGTACATCAAGAAGCTCGACGAACTGATGGAAGCCAAGAACAAGGAGATTATGACAGTCTAAATGAAAGGACTCGTCATTAAGAATACGGGCAGCTGGTACACCGTCCTGACGGACGATGGCCAGCTACTTGATTGTAAGGTTAAGGGCAATTTCCGTATCAAGGGAATCCGCTCCACCAATCCCGTTGCTGTGGGTGACCATGTCACGATAGGCGAAGGCAATTGGATTACCGAGATAGAAGATCGGCGCAACTACATCATACGCAAGAGCATCAACCTCTCCAAACAGAGCCACATCCTGGCAGCCAATGTTGATCAGGCTTTTTTGATTGTCACCGTCAGCAAGCCCGAGACCTCCACCACCTTCATCGATCGTTTTCTTGCCTCAGCAGAGGCCTATCGTGTGCCCGTCGTCCTCATCTTCAACAAAACAGACCTGCTGACTGCTGACGAGCAACACTATCAACAGATGATCATCAATCTCTATGAGCAGATAGGCTACGATTGCCGAGCCATCTCCGCTGAGACGGGTGAGGGTATGGAAGACCTGCGCCCACTTCTTGAAGGCAAGATCACCCTACTCTCAGGCAACTCGGGTGTAGGCAAGTCGACACTCATCAACCGACTGGTGCCGCATGCCAACCAGCGTACTGCTGAAATCAGCGACGCCCACAATACCGGCATGCACACCACCACCTTCTCGGAAATGATACCTCTTACCTCTAACCTCTCACCTCTAAGCTCTTTTCTCATCGACACTCCAGGCATCAAGGGCTTCGGAACCTTCGATATGGAAAGGGAGGAGTTGACCAGCTATTTCAAGGAAATCTTCGAATTCTCCAAGCAGTGCCGGTTCTCAGACTGCACCCATACCCATGAGCCAGGCTGTGCTGTACTGAAAGCCGTAGAAGACCACTACATCGCCCAGAGCCGATACCAGTCGTACCTCTCTATGCTCGACGACAAGGACGAAAACAAATACCGCGAGGCCTACTAAAAAGCTTCGCGTTATTTTTTTTATTATGTTTAGCCAATCGTTATCGTGTAGCGTGACATGAACGAGGCTCCTGGCAGCAAGTGGTTCATCAGGGGTTTGTCCTTGAACTCGCCATTGAAGCCACGATGGTCGCCAATGCCATACCAAGGCTCAATGCAGACGAAGGGAGCATTCTTGCCGAAGGGGCTCCAAAAAGCACAGACGGGTGTCTTGTAATCGACAGTAACAGCTGGCTCGCCATCAGTATCCATAAGCATGGCACGGTGGGTCTGACTCTTGTGAATCTTCACGCTATCGTTGCGGAAGAAGCTTTTGCTGACCTCTAAAATCCCCATATCAGCATCCAGAGGAACATCGACCAAATCGTGTGAACCATCAGCATAGCTGCGCAGGATATCGATAGGCTCCTCACAGTCGAGTTTGATAATACCCTCTGTCTTACCACCAGGCAGGTTGAAGGCAGGGTGACCACCTATTTGGAAGTGAATCTCCTGGGTGTCTGTATTCTCCACATGCCAAATAACATGAATCCTATTGCCTTCCAAACGGTAGGTGATGGCCAGATTGAAGTGGTAGGGATAGACCTGTAGCGTCTCCTCACTCTCATGAAGGGCAAAGGTCACTTTGTCGTCGGATTGGCTGATCAGCGTGAAGTCCATGTCGCGGGCAAAGCCATGACGCGGCAAATGATACTCCTTGCCATCAACCCGATAGGTTTGGTCGTTGACACTACAAACGATAGGAAACAGGACTGGTGAATGGCGAGGCCACTCAGGACCTGCCTGCCACATATACTCACGTCCGTCACTATCCTCCACACTCTGGAGCTCGGCTCCTTTTTCAGCGACACGAATGGTCAGCTGTTCATTCTTCAGTTCTACCATAAGACATAAATTTTACGGCAAATATACAAAATAATGGTCAATTATTCGTAACTTTGCAAAAAATTTGGCAATGAATTTAGAAGAATTAGCAAATAAGCGAATTGCAGTATTGCTGTCAGGGGGTGTAGACTCCAGCGTGGTGCTCTACGAACTGGCCCGACAGGGATTGAAACCTGACTGCTTCTACATCAAGATAGGACCGGAGCAAGACGAAGAGTGGGACTGCTCCAGTGAGGAGGATCTGGAGATGGCTACTGCCGTTGCCCATAAGTATGGCTGCAAGCTGGAAGTCATCGACTGCCACCAGGAATATTGGGATCAGGTTACACGCTACACGATGGATAAGGTGCGCGCAGGACTGACCCCTAACCCTGACGTGATGTGCAACAGACTGATCAAGTTTGGGGCCTTCCACGAGAAACAAGGCCACGACTACGATCTCATAGCTACTGGACACTATGCCACAACCGAAAATGAGGAATTAGGAATGAGGAATGAGGAATGGTCGCCTAAGACGAGAAAATGGCTTTGCACGAGTCCGGATCCGGTAAAGGACCAGACGGACTTTCTGGCTCAGATATACGACTGGCAGCTGAAGAAGGCGCTATTCCCCATAGGTCACATGATGAAGGAGGAGGTGCGCGCAATAGCCGACCGCGAGCACCTGGCACCTGCCCACCGTCGTGACTCGCAGGGCATCTGTTTCTTGGGAAAAATCAACTACAACGACTATATCCGTCACTATCTGGGCGAGCTGCCTGGCGATGTCATTGAACTGGAGACGGGCCGTAAGATAGGCCAACACAAGGGGCATTGGTTTCATACCATCGGACAGCGAAAAGGAATGGGACTAGGTGGTGGTCCCTGGTTTGTCATCAAGAAAGACATCAAGCAGAACATCATCTACGTCTCGCATGGCTACGACCCTGAGAGTGCCTATACACAACACTTCCCAATTCATGATTTCCATAGTATCAACGGACAACTGCCTCCAACCGATATCACGCTGAAAATACGCCACACGCCCGACTATCTGCCTGCCCGATTAGAGACTTTGGGTGAAGGGAGATACATGGTTCATGCAGAAGCACCCATTCATGGAGTAGCCCCAGGCCAATTCTGCGTCATTTACGACGCAGACCACCATCGCTGCTACGGCTCAGGCGAGATTACTCTTTAGCAGGCAATCGCTAACGTATCATTTCCACCTTCTCCCCCATCAGACCATTGAGGTAGACTTCCAAGGCAGTATAGCCTTCCTTTGACACCACCCTCTTTCCATCTTCAGGGTCAGAGGGGTTCAGTCCGTGAGCCTTCTCCCACTCATCAGACATGCCGTCATGGTCACTGTCTGCGGGAGCGATGGCATCAGCATACGCAGGCCATCCGTCAGCATCAGCTGGAGAATCGATGATGCCTTGTCGGTGGGCACTCCGCCCGCTATAACGCGGAGTCCCGTTTTTCACATCCTCAATGATACGCCGTTCTACAGCATCGCGGTGAATAGTACCTGCTTTCTGCAGCACGTGCTCATAGGCTTTCTTTGCCGACTCAGCAGGTGTGAGGTAGTTCGCGTACTCGGGCTTGGCGAGGGGTTTGTGCTGCTTCATCTGTTCCATGCCGAAACCAGTCTTGTTGCTGATCAGCCTCCAATTGTCCTTTGTTTTTCGGCCTTCCATCACATTGCCTGCGAAGTACCACAGCGACGGTCCTGTAAGCTGCTTTCCCTTTCGGGCCTGCGAGAGCTCTATCAAGACGTTGTCGTCAGGATGGGCAGGACCGGGCTTATAGTAGTTGCCCATAAAGTTGCATTCATGCGAACTACCTTCGCCAGCCTCGTTCTCACCACCATAGCACGAGTTACGTCGTCCCCAGTTGAAATTGACGTTGTTCTGGTATTCCAAAAACACGTTCTTGTCAACCTTTGGGTTTGTAGCTCCATTGATACGTGCACTACGGCTGTCGTTGTTGGCCAACAGGTTATGATGGAACGTTGCCGGTGAGCCTCCCCACTGACACCCATAGCCTCGCACGCCTTTCTTATGGCCTGCATCGTAGAGACCCTCATGTACAATGCACCACTGAACAGTCGTAAAATGGTTGTCGTAGACGGTCATGTTCTCTTCTCCACTCCAGCCGAAGCAGCAGTGGTCGATGATGACATTCTGGGCATTTTCAATACCTATGGCACCACCCTCAATGAAGCACCGCTTCTTGTAGCTGGCATCCGTTTCACCATCCTCGCGTACCAGTTCCTTAACACCCAAACGGGCACGAATGTTGCGAATGATGACATTGTCGGAGCCACCCAAGTTTAGCTTGCCGCCTCGTATCAGGATACCCTCACCAGGGGCTGTCTGTCCCGCGATGGTTACATTCTTAAGCTTGGCACGGATGGAGTTCTCGCCCTTACGCTGGGGGTTAGGGCCTATCGTAATGATGCCGCTGACGCGAAATACGATGGTGGCATTCTCGCGCCCTGCATCTGTCAGAGCCCAACGCAGGGAACCCTCGCCGCTGTCGTTGAGATTGGTCACCTCAACAACCCTGCCGCCACGTCCTCCCGAAGCAAAGCGGCCAAAGCCCTCAGCCGTAGGGAAGGCTGGAGTCTGCGCCTGCACACTCAGGGCAAGCCCAACAGCCAGAGTCATCAGCAAATGTCTTTTCGTATTCATATATGTATAAATCTTTTAATCAGGGATGCAGACGATCAGTCGTCATGCGACTCATGTACTGCTGGATAATAGCCTTCAACTCGAGTTCCATCTCTGCTTGATGTTGATGTTCACCTAACAGGTTGTGTTGCATGAGCGAGTCTGAGAGAGCATAGACACCACGAGTATGGGTGCCGTCGAACTGCAACACATGGTCGTGCTTGACATATTGGTAAATGCCGTTCAGATAGTTGACAGCCCAGGTATCTTCAGCAGGCGTGTTAAGGACGTCGATACCGAAGGCGAAATAGGGTTTCGGATAGTGTAGGCGCGCCATCACCGTAGGCAGGATATCAATCTGCTGGGCTATCTTCGGAAGTATAGCAGGCTGCAGATCGGTGACACCGGGCTCATAGATGATGATGGGCGAACAGAAGCCTCCGAGATCGGTTTGATACTCCAGATGGTCGGAGAGATTGGTATGGTCGCTGGTCAACACGAAGATAGTGTTCTTGAACCAGGGCTGACGACTAGCCTGACGGAAGAAGCGTCCCAGCGCCATATCGGTATAGCGAATGCACTTATGCATGGCGATGCCCTCCTCAGGATAGACATCCTTGTACTGCTCAGGAATGACAAAGGGATGATGGCTGCTAGCGGTGAAGATAGCAGTCATGAAAGGTTGCTTCATCTCCGACATCTTGGCACTGTAATACTGCAGGAAAGGTTCGTCCCAGATGGCCCACGTTCCATCGAAATCAGCCTCCCCACCAAAACGGCTGTCGGCTTCGTAGTCTTCGCGCCCGTAATACTGCTTAAAACCTGTGCTGCGTGCAAAAGCCTGGAAACCCATAGAGCCGCGCTGGGCACCATGGAAGAAGGCTGTCTCATAGCCCTCGCCAACCAGCAACGAGGCGAAGCCACTGACCTGGTTCATCGATGCCGGTGTCAGGAAGAAAGGCTCGACAAACATCGGAATGCTGCTCAAGATGGAGGGCATGCCATCGATAGACTTTCGTCCATTACAGTAGGAATATTTGAAGGTGATGCTCTTGCTGATGAGCGAGTCGATACAGGGAGTATAGCCCTTATAGCGACTGTTCTCGAGTGTGCGGTTCAAGGCTCCGATATACTCACGACCAAAGCTCTCGACAATGAGTACCACCACATTCTTCTTGACCATTGGCACGGAGTCGATAGGCACATGGACAGGACTATAGACAGCTTCTAGTTGCTGTTCGTCGGCAAAATAGTCGGGTACGACGAAGACATCCTTGCCAATGGTACGATAGAGAGAGAAGGGGGTATTCAGCACCAGGGCGGCCTCGACAGGACGGTTGGCATACTGGTTGGCATTGGAGGTGGTAATGGGACGTACAGCGGTAGCAAAGCCACCACGAATGCCTGCCACCACAAAAGGTGTCAACGCCAGTAGCGAGAGGAGCGTGGCCACATCATAATGCCACCAGCGGTAGTCAGCAGGCTTGAGGCATGTAGGGCGGTAGAGGCGATACATCGCCCACACCACGATGATGAAGAGTACAACAAGATAGCAGTGGCGCAGGGTTTCCGTCAGAAAGATACTACCCAGATTGCCCTCATTGGAGAACTCACCAAAGACGGTCGTCGTGGTGCGACGCATGGTGAAACGGAAATAGACGGTATCACACAGATTAATGGCCAGCGCCAAGCCATTGATGATGAGGTATACGGTACGACAGAGCTTCTGGTAAATGGGAGTCTCCTTGAGATGCAAGGGGAACAACATCATCACGACATACGGGATGTTGGTTACCAGAATGGCTGACGTATCGAACACCAGACCACCACCAAACATCTCCAGCAGATGGCTATACGTCAGGCCCTGGCTAAAGTAGGAGTAGTTGACCAGCAGGTAGACGACGCGTGCCAAGAAATAGACGGCATAGGCCAGCAGCAGATTGCAGCAGGTGGCAGCCAGAGGGGCCAAAAGTCCTAAACGTCGAAGGTCTACCATCACGTCACAAATCTTTTAAGTCCTTTGTTGTCGATTGCAGAATAGCCTTGCCCATACGCTCCAGTCGGGTAACATCGGAACCGGTGTCAGCAATGACTTTCCTGGAGTCGAGGTCGTAGGCCATGAATCCCGTCGAGTCGACGAGCGAGAAGCCATTATTATAGGTATGGAAAGCAAACGGATAGCGGTAGTTGCTACCTAACACATTGCGACTCCACTTGAAGTCGTCATAAGGCAACCCCAGCTGGGCAAGCAGCGTGGCAGCCATATCAGTCTGATTGCAAATCTTCGAGACTTCAAACGGCTGACTGACCGCACCACCTGTCCACACCATAGGAATAAGATTACGACGCGGATGAGACTGGTCTATCCCATCGCCATCCATACTATGGTCGGGTAACAGGACGATGAGCGTATTAGCCCATCGGTCGGTATTCTTCAGCTTGTCGATGAAACGCCCAATGCACTGGTCCAGATAGTAGAAGGCATTGAGTACCTCATCGTCATATTGGTGGATGGGTACATCCCAGGGTTGATGGCTGCTCAGGGTGGAGAAACCGATGAGCTGGGGCGACTGTCCTGTGGTGAGCAGCTGATAGAGAGTGTCGAAAGTGATATCGTCACGTACACCCCACTCGGAGGTCTGCTGCTCAGCACGGCTGTAGTCCTTCTTCCAAACCAATTGGCTGAAACCTGTACCCACCAGATAACTACGCATATTGGTGAAATTGATGTCACCACCATAGATATAAGTAGTATGATAGCCCTCACGCTGCAGCGTACGCGCAATGCTAGGCAGCCCATGAGTCTTCTTAGGCATCTTCATGACCGATGACGTGGGGAACGAGGGGTAGCCGCTATAGGTACACACCGTGCCACGATCGGTACGCCAGGAGTTGGCATAGCACCGGGAGAAGTTGATGCCCTCCTGCTTCAAGCGCTGCAGGTTAGGCATGGCTTCGCTGAATATCTCGCCAGCACTCTCCATCAGGATGACGACAATGTCAGGATGTCTGGTAGTGAGCAGGCTGACAGTAGAATCAGCTGCAGCAGGATACAGGCCATCCATCAGATGGTCGCACTCCTGCTGGGTATAGTAATCGTAGTCAACAATATGGCTGGCCGACTTCTCGAAAGAGGCAAAGAAATTGAATACGGGATTGACTGCTGAGTGATTCAGGAACTGGTTGTCTGAATAGTACACCTGTCCGATGTTGGTGGTCGATTCATCCAAACCACCACGGATGCCAATGACCATCAGGGGGATGAGCACCAGTGCACAGCAACTCTCCAGGATGCGGTGACGACTCCGCGTGATATCAAAACGGGGATGGGTAAAGAGCCAGTAGAACAGGACACCCAGTAGAATGAGTGCAAGCAGGCGAAGCAGTAGATAACCCCACGACACGCTGGCCATAGCCTCGGTGGGCGTCTCCAAATACTGCAGGCAGGAGGCATCGAGCTTGAAGCCCCAGAACTCATAAAGGCTGGTATCAGCCACAAAGGCCAGCACTAAGACCACCGCAATGAGCAGGTTGTAGCCCTTGAGGAACAGGCGTAGGGGTTTGGCTCCACCAGCAAAGATGCTAACGACAGATGTCAGGAAAGGAATGATAAGCAGGTAGAGTGACATTGACAGGTCGAGGCTCAGCCCATGGTAGAGGACGTGAAAGACATCGGTGAAGGCAAACGGGTGGCCTGCTGAATTGTACAGCATAAAGCAAGGCTTGGCGACCATGAACAGCACGACCGTCAGCAGATAGGTCTTGAGCAGATATAGTACGCGTTGCTTCATGTAACTTGTGATCAGAGTGATTGCATGTCGTTCAGTTTCTTGTAGTAGCCATCGATAGCGAGCAGCTCGTCGTGGGTGCCGCGCTCGACAATCTGACCTTCGTGTAGGACACAGATTTCATCAGCATTCTTGATGGTAGACAGACGATGGGCAATAGCAACAGTGGTACGCGTCTTCATTAATCGCTCGAGGGCATCTTGTACCAAGCGTTCGCTCTCCGTATCCAAAGCCGAAGTGGCCTCGTCGAGTATCAGGATGGGCGGATTCTTCAGAATGGCACGGGCTATGGACACACGTTGACGCTGCCCACCGCTTAGACGACCTCCCCTATCACCGATATTGGTTTCGAACTGATGTTCTGTCTGCATGATGAAATCGTAGGCATTAGCGATCTTGGCAGCCTCAGCAATCTGCTGGTCGGTAGCCTTTTCGACTCCAAAGGAGATATTATTACGGAAGGTATCGTTGAAGAGGATGGCCTCCTGGTTCACATTGCCAATGAGCTGGCGCAGGTCCTGTATGCCCAGATCCTTCACATTGACGCCATCGATGAGTACCTCACCCTCTTGAACATCATAGTAACGGGGAATGAGGTCAACAAGCGTAGACTTGCCGGAACCGGACTGTCCTACGATGGCAATGGTCTTGCCCTTTGGAATAGTCAGGTTGATATGTTTCAGAACCCACTGTTCGCCATAGCGGAACGAGACATCGCGGAAGGTAATCTCACGCTCGAAGGCAGGCAGATGTTTGGGACTCTCGGGCTCCTTGATGGTATTCTCGGCCATCAGAATCTTGTCGATGCGCTCCATAGAGGCAAGTCCCTTGGGGATGTTATAGCCTGCACGGGAGAACTCCTTCAAGGGGTGGATGATGGAATAGAGTATGACCATGTAGTAGATGAAGATGGGACCAGTGAAGACATTATAGTTCAGCACCAGAACACCTCCGAACCACAGGACGATGACGACCAGCAGGGTGCCTAGGAACTCACTGATGGGATGGCCCAGCTGGATGCGCAAATGGACACGGGTGAGCTGGTTGCGGTACTCGTCATTGATACGGGAAAACTTATCGTTCATCTTCTGCTCTGCACAGAAAGCTTTGATGATGCGCAAGCCACCTAAGGTCTCCTCCAGCACACTCATGGTGTCGCTCCAAAGGGATTGTGCCCTGACGCTCTTCTGTTTCAGACTCTTACCTGCCAGTCCCATGAGCCAGATGACCAAGGGGATGAGGGTGACGGTAAATAGGGTGAGCTCCCAAGAGATGGCTATCAGTGTGACGAAATAGCAGATAATCAAGATGGGGTCTTTCATCAACAAGTCGAGCGATGACATGACGGAAGTCTCCACCTCCTGTACATCACCACTCATGCGAGCAATAATATCACCCTTACGTTCCTCTGAGAAGAATCCTAAAGGCAGGGCTGTCACTTTCTTGTACATCAGGTTACGGATGTCGCGAACCACACCTGTACGGATGGGTGTCAGCAGGGCACCACCAAGATAGTAAGCTGTCACCTTGAAAAGAGTCATGCCCGCCAAGAACATACCGATAAGGAAGAGTGTGGTTGTAGCTCCGTAATCGTCGATCAGCTGGCTGACATAGAAATTCATATTGTTCATCAACACCTCCTGGATATTGCCCCAGTCCCACGCCATGAGGGCAGTAGCCTTCTCTGAGTCGCCTGTCTGAAAGAGAATCTGAAGGATGGGGATGATGGCAGCAAACGAGAAGATGTTCAGCAATGCTGACATCACGTTGGCAATGACAGAAAGAACGATGAACTTCTTGTAAGGCGGAAGGAACCGTTTCAGGACTTGAAGGAACTCTCTCATAATATTTCGCCGAATAAAGTTGCACTTGTACTATGGGTAATACGCACACGTACCGTCTCGCCAATATGATGCGTACCTTTGTCGACCACAACAGCCTTGTTCTGTTCGGTACGTCCCATCAGCTGTTCACGGCTACGCTTGGAAAACGCTTCGAGCAAGACATCAAACTCCCTACCCTCGTCACGCTTGTTGGCAATGGCCGACTGTTCAGTCTGTAGGGCAATGAGCTCGTTGAGACGACGAATCTTCTCGGCTTCCGGTACATCGTCGGGCAGATGTTTCGAGGCGTAGGTTCCAGGGCGCTCGGAATACTTGAACATAAAGGCGGAGTCATAACCCACCTCACGCATCAGCGAGAGGGAGAGCTGGTGGTCTTCCTCCGTCTCAGAATGATAGCCCACAAAGATATCGGTAGAAAGGCCACAGTCGGGGATGATGCGACGAATGGCATCCACACGGTCAAGATACCACTCGCGGGTATACTTGCGGTTCATGAGATGAAGAATACGGTTGCTGCCGCTCTGCACTGGCAGATGGATATGCTTGCAGACGTTAGGCACCTCGGCAATGACATGCAGCGTCTCGTCGCTCATATCCTTAGGATGCGAGGTGGTGAAACGCACACGCATGGTGGGAACCTCTTCGGCCACACGACGCAGCAACTCAGGGAAACCTATCTCCTCAAAGCGGTAGCTGTTGACATTCTGGCCTAACAGCGTCACTTCCTTGAAACCACGGTCGCGCAAATCGCGCACTTCGCGAAGGATGCTCTCCAAATCACGGCTACGCTCACGACCACGGGTGTAAGGCACGATGCAGTAATGGCAGAAATTGTTGCAGCCACGCATGATGCTGACGAACCCTCCAATCTTGGCACCATGTAAACGCTGGGGCACCACGTCCTTGTAGGTCTCACTGGTAGACAGCTCGATATTGATGGCCTTATGGCCTGTCTCAGCCTGGGCAATGAGGTCGGGAAGCGACAGATAAGCATCAGGACCTGCCACCAAGTCACAATGATGATGCTCCAACAGGTCGTCCTTCACACGCTCTGCCATACATCCCAAAACACCGATAATCAACGGACGCTTGCGACGCATGGCATCGAGGGCATCCAACCGATGATAAATCTTCTGCTCAGCATTGTCGCGCACGGAACAGGTGTTCAGGAACACGGCATCAGCCTGGTCTACATCGTCGGTGGCCTCATAGCCTGCCATCTGCATGACAGAGGCAACCACCTCAGAATCGGCCACATTCATCTGACAGCCATAGGTCTCAATATACAGTTTCTTCATCCTTTTAGTGAGAAAAGCACCGCCACAACAGCATGCGACGGTGCCTTACTTTATTCATGAGTTAATATCAACAACTTACTTCTCGTCGAGAACGGGCTCCTCAGCGAAGTCGAGCACATTCTTCTTGTTAGCCTGCATGCGCTCATACTCTTCCTTAGAACCTACAATAATCTTCTCGAACTCACGCAGACCAGTACCAGCAGGAATCAGGTGACCGGCAATCACGTTCTCCTTCATACCTTCCAGACGGTCTTCCTTACCACGGATGGCAGCCTCGTTGAGCACCTTCGTAGTCTCCTGGAATGATGCAGCAGACATGAACGACTTGGTCTGCAGAGCGGCACGGGTGATACCTTGCAGGATCTGAGTTGAGGTAGCAGGTACGGCATCACGAACCTGAACGAGCTTCAGGTCACGGCGCTTCAGCATAGAATTCTCGTCGCGCAGCTTGCGAGCAGTAACGATCTGACCCTTCTGCATATTCTCTGAGTCGCCAGCGTCGGTGACTACCTTCTTACCCCAGATACGGTCGTTCTCCTCAGCGAAGTCGAGCTTATCGATGATATCTGACTCCAGGAAAGAGGTATCACCTGGGTCATTGATCTGTACCTTACGCATCATCTGACGAACGATAATCTCAAAGTGCTTGTCGTTGATCTTCACACCCTGCAGACGGTATACGTCCTGAACCTCGTTAACGATGTACTCCTGAACAGCCGTGGGACCCTTGATGGCCAGGATGTCGGCAGGAGTGATGACGCCATCAGACAGCGGAGTACCAGCACGAACGGCATCGTGCTCCTGTACCAGAATCTGCTTAGACAGCGATACGAGATACTTACGCTGTTCACCAGTCTTAGAGGTAACGATGATCTCGCGGTTACCACGCTTTACCTTACCCATGGTGACCTCACCATCAATCTCGGATACGATAGCAGGGTTGGATGGGTTACGAGCCTCGAAGAGCTCGGTTACACGGGGCAGACCACCAGTGATGTCACCACCCTTGGCTGCAGCACGCGGAATCTTGACGAGGGTCTCACCAGTCTTGACGGTCTGACCGTCCTCAACCACAACGTGACCACCTACAGGGAAGTTATAGGTACCTATCACCTCACCATTAGCACCGACTACATCACAGGTAGGAACCTTCAGCTTGTCACGAGACTCGGTGACAATCTTCTCAGTCAGACCCGTGGTCTCGTCAGTCTCAGCACGATAGGTAACACCCTCGATGACATCGTGGAACTTCAACGTACCAGCATACTCAGTAACGATGACGGCATTGAAGGGATCCCACTGGGCTACCTTGTCGCCCTTCTTGACGGTATCGCCATTCTTATAATAGAGTGAAGAACCATAAGGCACATTGACGGTAGACAGTACAATCTTCGTATTCACGTCAACGAAACGGAGTTCACCCAGACGGCTGACAACCATCTCGCAAGCACGACCATCCTCATCGAATGGTACGGTACGAACCTCCTCAAGTTCAATCTTTGAGTCGTTCTTAGCCACGATGGCAGCATTGGCAGCTGCATTGGCAGCCACACCACCAGCGTGGAACGTACGCAGCGTCAGCTGAGTACCTGGCTCACCGATAGCCTGGGCGGCAATCACACCGACAGCCTCACCCTTCTGTACCATCTTACGGGTAGCAAGGTTACGTCCGTAACACTTCATGCAGACACCATGCTTAGACTCGCAGGTGAGCACGGAACGAATCTCGACAGACTCAATGGGTGACTCCTCGATAATCTGAGCAATAGGCTCGGTAATCTCCTCACCAGCAGCTACGATGAGCTCGCCAGTAGAAGGATGGATGATATCATGTACTGACACACGACCCAGGATGCGCTCATAGAGCGTAGAGATGGTCTCATCGCCATTCTTCAGAGCGGTGCAAACGAGTCCGCGCAGCGTGCCGCAGTCCTCCTCATTGATAATCACATCGTGGCTGACGTCAACCAGACGACGAGTCAGATAACCTGCGTCGGCAGTCTTCATGGCGGTATCGGCAAGACCCTTACGGGCACCGTGGGTAGAGATAAAGTACTCGAGCACTGACATACCCTCCTTGAAGTTCGACAGAATAGGATTCTCAATAATCTGAGCACCCTCAGCACCGGCCTTCTGGGGCTTGGCCATCAGACCACGCATACCAGAGAGCTGACGAATCTGGTCCTTCGAACCACGGGCACCAGAGTCAAGCATCATGAAGACGGCATTGAAGCCCTGGTCAGCCTCGGTCATCTCCTTCATCAGCACATTGCCGAGGTCGTTATTGATATGTGTCCAGGTATCGATAACCTGATTGTAACGCTCATTATCGGTGATGAAGCCCATGTTGTAGTTTTCAGTAATCTGACGAACCTCTTCATTACCCTTCTCCACCAGGTCTTTCTTCGACTCAGGGATGATAATGTCGTCGAGGTTGAACGACAGACCTGCTTCATAAGCCATGCGGTAACCGAGGTTCTTGATACCATCGAGGAACTCGCAAGCCTCAGCAAAACCTACATTCTTGATCACGTCGGCAATGATGTCGCGGAGTGACTTCTTAGAGATAATCTTATTGACGTAGCCTACCTCCTTAGGAATGATGCCATTCACGATGACACGACCAACAGAGGTCTCTACCATACGCTTCTGGGGCTTGCCATCGACGATATCGTCAACTACCACCTTCACCTGGGCGTGCAAGTCGCACTTACCCTCGTTATGGGCGATGATAGCCTCCTCAGGACCATAGAACGACAGGCCTTCACCCTTGGCACCTGGACGGATCTTAGAGATATAGTAGAGTCCGAGCACCATATCCTGTGAAGGAACGGTGATAGGAGCACCATTGGCAGGGTTTAGGATGTTATGGCTCTGCAACATCAGAATCTGTGCCTCGAGGATAGCCTCGTTAGACAACGGAAGGTGTACAGCCATCTGGTCACCATCGAAGTCTGCATTGAACGCGGTACAAGCCAGGGGGTGCAGCTGGATAGCCTTACCCTCAATCAGCTTGGGCTGGAAAGCCTGGATACCTAGACGGTGCAGTGTTGGTGCACGGTTCAAGAGTACGGGGTGACCCTTCATCACATTCTCCAGGATGTCCCAGATAACGGGCTCACGACGGTCAACAATCTTCTTGGCTGACTTCACCGTCTTCACGATACCGCGCTCAATGAGCTTACGGATGATGAATGGCTTGTAAAGCTCGGCAGCCATCAACTTAGGCAGACCGCACTCACCCATCTTCAACTCAGGACCTACGACGATAACCGAACGGGCTGAATAGTCAACACGCTTACCGAGCAAGTTCTGACGGAAACGACCCTGCTTACCTTTCAGCGAGTCACTGAGTGACTTCAGCGGACGGTTAGAGTCGCTCTTCACGGCTGAAGACTTACGGCTGTTGTCGAACAACGAGTCGACAGCCTCCTGCAACATACGCTTCTCGTTGCGCAGGATGACCTCAGGAGCATGAATCTCCATCAATCGCTTCAGACGGTTATTGCGGATGATGACACGACGATAGAGGTCGTTCAGGTCGGAGGTAGCGAAACGGCCACCATCCAGGGGAACGAGCGGACGCAACTCAGGAGGAGTGACGGGAATGATCTTCATGATCATCCACTCAGGACGGTTGATGCCCTTCTCCACACTGGAGCGGAAAGCCTCTACTACCTGCAGACGCTTCAATGCCTCGTTCTTGCGCTGAACAGAAGAATCGCTGTTAGCACGGTCACGCAGCTCGTAAGACAGCGAGTCGAGGTCAAGACGGAGCAGCAGGTCATAGATAGCCTCGGCACCCATCTTGGCGATGAACTTATTGGGATCGCTGTCGTCCAGATAGTCGTTTTCGGCTGAAATCTGGTTCTCGATGATGTCATTATACTCATCTTCTGACAGCAGGTCGAACACGTTTGAACCAAGGGCGTCACCACCCTCTGCATCTTTCTTGCCAGCCATCACACCTGGCTGGATGACTACGTAGCGCTCGTAATAGATGATAGCATCGAGCTTCTTGGTAGGCAGACCAAGCAGATAGCCAATCTTATTGGGAAGACTACGGAAGTACCAGATATGGGCTACTGGCACAACGAGCTCGATGTGACCAGTACGCTCACGACGTACTTTCTTCTCGGTAACCTCTACACCACAACGGTCGCAGACAATACCTTTATAACGGATACGCTTGTACTTGCCGCAGGCGCACTCATAGTCCTTGGTAGGACCGAAGATACGCTCGCAGAACAAACCATCGCGCTCAGGCTTGTAGGTACGATAGTTGATGGTCTCTGGCTTGGTCACCTCACCGAATGAACTCTCCAGGATCTCCTCAGGAGAAGCCAGTCCGATGGTAATCTTGGTAAAATTACTCTTTATCTTTG
>ERZ842401.4364-NODE-4364-length-16531-cov-3.550255_pt1 | contig 16531 bp, 11 predicted proteins | sample MGYA00521270_ERZ842401 | MGnify/ENA primary metagenome ERZ842401 (study PRJEB31892, sample SAMEA3878208) | bioreactor metagenome | biome: Moose rumen | place: Sweden | collected 2011-10 | study: EMG produced TPA metagenomics assembly of the PRJEB12797 data set...
CATTGTACCACTCCATGTAGTAATAGTCATCATCCTGCTCGGTGATCCACAGGACCGGAAACACAGTCTCCTTTAAATAGTAAAAGAGCTGCTTCATGGAACCGAAATCGGTATAATGCCTGATCGCGTAGGAAAGCGAGCTCACGCAGATATTATCAAAGCTGCGTTTTGGCATGATACCGCGGTCCGAAAGCACCGAGTATATATCCATCCAGCAGAGTCCCGGATCGATGGGGTTTTGGGAGATGGTGTCTATCAGACTGCCCTCTCTGCCCCTCCTGTAGTAGAAAAGCTCCTCATCCACCACAGTGATCCTCTCCGCCAGCGCCACCGACAGCACGGAAAAGCACACATCCTCGTATGTGCGGTACGGCGGGAATGTAAGCCCCTGCTCTACGATAAATCCACGCCTGTAAAGCTTGTTCCAAGCAGATGTGCCGGAAAAGTTCAGGATAGTATCCGGTATATCCTCCCTGTTAAAGGGCCTCTTGCTCTCCGGTATCCTGGTCGTATTCAGATAGCCCTGACACGGCAGGACCCAGTCACGATCCTCAATATACCAGCAGCCGCCGCAGACACATATATCGGCTTCATCCTTTATGATCTGCGAGTACATCCGGGATAGCGCCTCCGGGTGAAAGAGATCATCACTGTCCCAGAAAATGCAGTAATCCCCTGCCGCCTCTGCCAGTCCGGCATTTCTCGCCGCTCCGGCAAACCGGTTTTCCTGAGAGTAAACCTTTATCCTCCCATCCTTAGCCGCATAGCTTTTGAGTATCTCCAGCGAGTCATCCGTGGACCCATCGTCTACACATATAATCTCTATATCCTTTAAGGCCTGTGCCAGTATCGCATCAAGTGTGACCGGCAGATACCGGGCTGTATTATATACCGGCATTATCACAGACACCTTAACCTCGTTGTTCAAAATCCTCTCCTCTGACTATATGCAAAACAAAATCTATCTAAGCCGGTTTTCACTGCGATTAATGATATAAAAACCTTTGGCATTGAGGCTGTCCTCTCTGTTATAAAACATCTCGGTATCATCCATCTGACGGAATATCGCACCTGCCTGCTGCGCAATACACTGCATCGCGCAGGTGTCCCACTCCATAGTGGGATTATATCTGTAGTAGACTTCGGCGTCTCCCTTTGCCACCAGACATCCCTTTAGTGAGCTTCCCATTTTCACAAAATTTGTAATACCATATTTCTCGATCAGCGCATCCATCTCAGGCGTCCCATGGGACGAACTCATCACAAACCTGAGTTTTTTTACATCGGTCTCATCCGAAACCGACAACTGCACAGGCTCCTGATCCTTTAACTGCAGAAAAGAGCCGGTTCCCTCTGCCGCATAAAACAGCTCCCCGGTTACCGGTACATATATAACACCCATAACCGTCCTGTGATCCTTTGCCAAGCCTATATTGACCGTAAACTGTCCGTTTCTTTTTATAAATTCCTTGGTGCCGTCAAGCGGATCTACCACAAAGCAATACGTCTTTGTCAGTCGCTCTCTACTGTCCGTCTCCTCTTCCGATAAGACAGCATAATCGGGAAAAGCTTCTTTTAAAGCAGGGACAATGATCGCATTACTCGCTCTGTCTGCCCTGGTAAGAGGTGAATCATCTTTTTTGTGCTCAATCTCAAAATCCTCACCGGAATTATATACCTCAAGTATCTTTTCCCCTGCGCTTACCGCCAGTTTTTTACATATTTCAAGCTCTCTGCTGTAATCATCTGTCATTATCGTCTACCTCATTGTCGAGAGAACCCTCCTCTTCGGCCGTCTCGGCCTCAGCCACTTCCTCTTCACTGTTCTCCGTACCGATCAGAGCCATATCATCCTTGCTGTCATTATCGTTATCTTCATCATCAGCCTGACCCTCTGTACTCTTTTTTAGGTTCTCATTCATAAACTCCTCATAACGATCAAGCACCTCGTTTGTGTCCCCGATCATCATGATCTCACCATCATTTATCCATATCATGCGCTGGCAGAGCTTTCTGAGTACGCCTATACTATGTGATACTATCACTACCGTACGATTTTCGTCCCTGATCAGACGGCGCATCTTTCTGCGGCTCTTTCTCTTAAACTGGGCATCTCCGACAGACAGCACCTCATCTATAAGCATGATGTCTGTCTCCAGGACAGCCGTGATCGAAAATGACAGCTTTGAAAACATACCGCTCGAGTAAGTCCTGACCGGTTTATCTATAAAATCACCCAGTCCGGAAAACTTTATGATCCTCGGCATCTTCTTTCTGATCTCTTCCTCGGTGAAGCCCAAAAGAAGACCCGAGAGAATGATATTCTCCCTACCGGAGAGTTCTTTGTTAAAACCCACTCCGATAGCGAGCAGGGATATCGTATTGCCAAAGGTCTCGATAGTACCCTCATCGGCAGTAAATATGCCTGCAAGAGCCCGGAGAAGAGTGGACTTTCCGCTTCCGTTTTTCCCGATAATACCGACTATCTCACCGCGGTTTATCTCAAACGAAACGCCTTTAAGAGCTTCAAAGGTCTCTCTGTTGCTGCCTCTCTTAAACATCTGTTTAAAGGAGTTTCGTTTCATGGTATGATATGTTATTTTCAGATCCGAAACACGGATTGCTACCTCACTCATTAGATCACCTTTACATAGTTGTTTTCATTCTTGTAGATCAGTCGTATGCCAAAAGCGCATATTATAAATGACAAAAGAGCCCACATCAGAAATACACTGCCCGACACCATCTTGCCATAGAGCAGGCTGTCACGAAAGCCATTGACGATGAAAGCCATGGGATTAACATCATTCATTATATGCGCCAGATCGGGATGTTTTTTCCCGAGTCTTTTTTCTATGGAATAAAAGATACCTGTCATATAAAACAATAGGCGCAGCACAATATCGGTAACATTTGCGAGGTCTGATATATATACCCCGAAATGCATGATCACGCACATACATCCAAATGTCAAAAGCACAAGCAGTAAAAACAGAGGCAGGCACATCAAAATATAAAATGTCGGAGGCACTCTGAATACGACCATCATGACCACTACTATGATAAACGAGATCATCATCTTGAAGCCGTTTACCAGTATGGCTGTCTCCGCCAGAATATATTTCGGCAGATAAACCTTTGTGATCACGCCCTTATTTCGCTTTATCATGCGCGTAGCGTTTTTTACATTTTTGCTGAAGAAATTCCACGCAGTCAGGCCTATGTATACAAATATCGGGAAATAATCCTCCCTGGAGTTGAAAACAACTCCAAAGATAAAGGAGTATATCAGCATAAATGACAGGGGCTCCAAAATCCACCAGATCCATCCGAGATAGGAATCCGCCACCTCTGCTTTAAGCTCCGATTTAGCCGCATACTTCGTGTAATTATAAAACTTTTTTGTGTCTGTTATAAATCGCTTGATCATTAGTCTGCCCTGTTAAAGTGTTTCTGTCTGGTTCTGTAATTCTTCTTCAGTATTTTTCTTCTTTTTCTTTTTACCCTTTTTTACGGTTAGGGTTATCTTCTTTGAATATCCGCCTGTATTTTTGAGATATCCTTTTACCATCTGTCCCTTTTTAGGCTTTTTGATCACAAAGACATATACATAACCGCCCTTTGAATCGGAATATTCTTTGCGCTTTGGTGTATATACCTTGCTTCCGACTTTTAGATATGCCGGATCCTTATCCTCACAGACATACTTAACTTTTGTGGTATCCTCGGTGATCTCCTCGGTGATCCACTCCGGTGCCTCGGGAGCCGCCTCGGTGACGGTTGTATATCCGAAAATCTTTATACCATTGTTCCCGCCTCTTAGGATCAGTCCGTATGAAGTATTCTTTTTAAACAGTGAAGACTTGGTATACTCAAACTCATTGTCCTCATTGACGCTTATGGTCTGCTTTTCTCCGGGGCCCAGCAGAGTGATCGTGCCCGTATAATCCTCGACCATGCCGGACAGGGAGTCCATCTTATCGTCATAGTCATCATCAAAGAGCACGTCATCCGTAACCAGATCCTCAAAGCTTGTCATGGACTGTGCCGTCCTAGTCTGCTTTATACTGGTACGCCATGCACCATCCACAAAATCCTGAACTCCTACCTCTATAGTCTCACCTGCGGAAAAACCATCCTCCACATCGATCATAAATCTGCCGTTTTCATCGACATCCGCGTATGTGCGCACATCATCTTCGGCAACAAACGCTCTGTAGGTACGTCCTGCCACAGGCTCGACGAGCTTACCTGTAACAACACCCTCCTCGGAAATAACGTTGGAGCCGACAGTAGGTACATTGGGAGCCACCTCCTCCACCGAAAGCGCAGTCGGTGATGAAAGCCTGCCGTTCCAGTCGATATTATAGACAGTAACCTTTTTGCCCGCTTTCATGTACGGGATAGCCAGCTTGAAGCTGCCGTCTTCGGAATATGTACAGTTCATCTTGTGGACTGTATATTTGCCTTTTTTATAAATACTTGAAAGCATATAGTAGCTCACCATCTGCTCGGGTATATAGATCCCGCCACCATAGATAGCGGCTATAGTACAGTACTTTGAGTCATTTAAATTGCCTCTCAGATAAGCATTTTTGTTGTTCAGGCCATCTATATCCGGCATGTTGCCGCCGCGTCTTATGACATAGGTGACGACCTTTGAGCTCTTTCTCCCCTTTGTGTCCACCTGCCATGTAGTGATCTTTCTGCCTGCCTTCTGACGGGGAACATCTATGGAAAACTCTCCGCTTCCCGATGCCTTTCCGCTGTACTGTACTCCTCCGACCTTAACATATATCGTCGCTCCGGCAGTCGCGGATCCGGTGATGGCTGTCTTTTTATTGTTAAAGTTATTTACCTTAGGAGCGTCGGACACTTCGGTATTTATATTCTCTATGTCTACATAGCGGATGGTAGCATTGCCTTTTTTATCCAGTGCCCTGATCGAATACACCCCGTTGGCGATAACCTTAAAAGAAGACGTAACGGCGGTGGCGCCATTCCAGTCCGATTGGTCCGCAGTACATACTCCGGGCTTGTATTCAACCTTGCTGACACCCGACTTATCCGTGGTATACACGCGTATCGTGACGGGATCTCCCGTAGTACTGACCTTTAGGGGGGCTGCGATCAAAAGAGGACCGGATGTGTCACTCTTATCTCCGCCAAGCTTCACCGAATAATAGCCATAGCCATTCGATGTGGCCACCTCGTCAACATACCAGTCCTTTGAGGATGCGGCATAGGACTCACCGGAATCGGAGGTCTTTACTATGTAATTACCTTCAGGGCAGTCCAGTGTAACATTGTCATCTGCTGTAAGATAACTGTGAAACTTTTTATTGGGGCTCTGACTCTTTACATAATCCTCAAAGACATCCGACGGATACGCCAGCTTGCCTTTGATGACCTGATTTTTCATCTTTTTCCCGATAACGGGATTTCTGTTGGCGGTGATACCGATAGACACAAGGACAAACTCGCTACTGTCGGTAACATTTTTCCCGTTACAGGTCAAACTGGTTATCCTGTGGGAATCCTCATGGGTCAGCTCTCCCGCCCGGTTGTATCTGGGTTTCTGTGTCATGTCCACGGTATACTCTATACCATCATATATGGTATGTCCGCTCCAGTTGTTGAGCCAGCTGTTGTTGAGCAGTGATTCATACCCTTTCCCGGCGAGACTTTCCATCTTCTCATCACTCCAGGTGTCAGAAGCGGTCTTCCCTGCCGTCTCATACGCTGCGGCTGCTTCCCACTCAAGCGTCTCCCGAAGCTGCTTTCCGGTGATACGATACAGCTTCAGTCTGTTGAGCGTGGTAGCCTGAAACTTCATCAGATCTTTCTTTTTGAAACTGCCTTCTATGATGGCATAGTCCTCGGATCCGTTTGCGCCCGATGCGGGAAAACTCGTAGCCGAAATAACCGGATAGTTTTTATACTCCGGAAAACTCTCATTTATTATGCGCATACCATAGGCTATCTTGGACTCATTTACCATCTGGACTAAAGGTATGTCCTCAAACATGCCGAAGTAGTTTGCTATAACATAGTCCGAGCTTGCTATTTTTGAATTGTACTGGGAAGCAAACAGCTTGTCGTAGGTTTTGTTTATCTTGACTATAGAAGACGCCTGCTTGTCCGACGACTTTATCTTTCTGACTCTGACAGATCTGCCGACTATGGATGCTCTGCCGTCAGTAAAGGAAAGCTTAAGCTTTGAAATGCCGAGGGCCTGACCATGATCAGCCTCCTGCACCAGTATCTTACCGTTTACCAGTCCCGTATCATCATCCACGCCTTTATAGTCGTAGTAGGTCTGGACATTGGTATCGTTTGACGGAAAATTCCTGTGGGTATGTCCCGCACAGACAACATCTACACTGGACAGTTTTGTAAGCGCATAGGCCACATTGTCTGAGCCTGACGCGGGATTTTCCTCACCGATACCGCTATGCGCGAGGACCACAACCACGTCACAGCCCGCCCCTTTAAGTGCGTCTGCCTGCTGACGCACCGTTTCCACGATATCGCCGGTACTTATAGTGTCCTGCCAGTCAAAATATGTCGTCAGTGATGGAACCACCGCTCCGACAACGCCGATCTTTACAGTCTCTTTGACCCCGCCGGTGGTAGTAAGTGTCTTTTGGATGATCTTGCTCTGTGACCACAGAGGCTTTTTGGTTTTGGCATTATATACATTTGACAGTACCACTTTACTGTTCATGCCCGACTGGTTGAGCTGCTGCTGTATATAATCAAGGCCATAGTCGAAATCATGATTACCCAGGGTAATGGCGTCATATTTGGCATCCGCAAACTCCTCAAAGAGGTACTCCACTCCGCTCGTAGCTCCATCCATAAGAGTCTCGGCGCCATATCCGTAGGTGTCATCCCCGCTGTCCACTAAAAGAGTGGCTCCGTTTTTGATACTTTTTTTCAGTGAACGCACTATTTTAACTATCTGCGCCAGACTGCCCGCTTTGCCTCCCGATGCAGTGGTATAATCATACGCAATACTTTGTCCGTGAATATCGGCCGTCGAAAGTATCTGAAGATAACCTATACCTTCATATCCTGCTGCCTCTACTGTGCCGGTGATAAGACCCGTGTCATTTTCAATGAACTCATCCGGCAGGTATGATACGCTTGAGATCATCACTGCCGCTGCCAAAACTCCCGCTATCGCCTTATTAAAAAACTTCATCAAACTTCTCCTGTTACTTTTGTATTATAGTCCTGGCTTTTCTTATTGCTCTTTTGCCAAGACTGTCTTTTTTCTTAACCTCTTCCTTCGGAGGCTCTTTTTTCTTTCCAAAATTTCCTTCTATCCATGTAGGAAGACCAAGCATGGAAAAAAGCAGAATCGCATCTTCCATTATCTCCCTGTCATCACGCTGCCACTCTGCCTTGTCCGCTCCGGGCGCAAACAGCTCCTCCGAATCAAAATAGCGCATAGCAACCGCTTTATTGCCCTCGGCATAACGATCCATAAATTCACGCCTCGTCTCTGCTGAAAAAAGGCTGGCTTTGTCGTTTCTGCCACGACACTCCTGGCATTTGACCGCAGCGGCAACGATTCCCTTTTGGATCGAACGATCTGGATCGGGAAACTCAGGCTTTAGATAGTTCATGATCCTGCGGATCTCGGTGTAGTTATTGTCAAGACTTTTATTTACCTCATCCTCACGCAGAACATACTCGTCTGTCATCTCCAGTCCGAGCTGCAGCATGAAATCCGACTGAACGGTGTTTCCATTTCCCTCAAAAAGCGACCGGTCAAACTTACGGACCACAACGTTTTCTCTGCCAACAGCCTCCTCTATCCTTTTAAGATTGGCTTCCAGATCGAGATATATACTTAGCTTACCGGGATCAGCAATCGCCTGATCCCACGGTATGGCAAGCCCCTCTTTTACATGCTGCTTGTAGAGCGACTCAAAATAGTCATCCTGTTTTCTGATATATACTATGACTTTTATCTGTGCATCCTGCTCTTTTGCAAACTCGACCAGTCTGGGCAGAGGATTTCTTTTTTCCCTTGAAATCATAAGCCAGAGTGTCTCGTCTGTAAGGATGACATTGTCGGCAGTTTCAAACCACTCCGCCACTTTTTCCAGTCCTGCCTCACGTCTTTCGTTTATTGCATTATGATCGGGTTTGCCATCTGCATCAAAAATGTATTTGTAAAGGAATGTCGCGTTGCGCTCTCTGGCATACCCGGGATAAACATACGGCATCCTGTCGTATTTATATCCGCGGCTCAAAAGAAGCTCTCTGTTGTCATACAGAAATTTCTGAATAGCGGAAGTAGCGGTCTTTTGCATACCTACATGCAAATACAAAGTTTTCATATATACCTGCTTTCTGAAAAAAATCCCGATATCTCTCAGGAATCACAAATACTTTTCCAGCTCTTTAAGTACGAAATCCGTGGCCTCCTCTATGCTCATCTTACTGGTGTCAACCTCTATCTCGGGATGCTCGGGAGCCTCATAGGGGCTTCCGATACCGGTGAAGTTGGGGATCTCTCCGCTTCTCGCCTTTTTATAAAGTCCCTTTATATCCCTGCGCTCGCACTCCTCGATCGGTGTGCTCACATAAATCTCGATAAAGTCCTCGCTGCCTATGACTTCCCTGGCTCTGCGCCTGTCACTGCGATAAGGTGAGATGAATGCGGTAAGCACTATGATACCTGCATCGTTAATCAGCTTGGCAACCTCTGATATACGTCTGATGTTCTCGATACGATCCTCTTCATCAAATCCGAGGTTTTTATTTATACCCATACGGATGTTATCACCATCGAGGGTCATGGTATGTCTGCCCTTCATAAACAGCGCTTTTTCGACTGCATTTGCAAGAGTAGACTTTCCGGCTCCCGAAAGACCCGTAAACCACAGTGTCTTTGGCTTTTGTTCAAGCTTATTGGAACGAAGCTCCCTCGTGACGTCGAGCTCCTGCCATGTCAGGTTTTCGCCGCGTCTTAAGTGATGCTCGACCACGCCGCAGGCGCTGGTCATATTGGTCACTCTGTCTATAAGAATGAACTCTCCGAGAGCCCTGTGCTTTTTAAACGTATCAAATACCGCCTCTTTCCCGAGGGCTATATCACATCTGGCGATCTCATTTTTAGAAAGTCTGTCTGCGGCAATATGCTCTCCGCTGTTGACGTCCACCTTGTAGGATATCTTTAGGATAGTAGCCGGCAGCTTCTGTGTGCCGAGCTTTATGAGGTAGCTTTTACCCTCTACGAGGGGGGCATCATCTGTCCAAAGTATAGTAGCCGAAAGCATGGACGCGATATGAACATTGGCATCGGTGACAATGACACAGCCCCGGGAGACATCCACCTCTCTGTCGAGACATACAGTCACGGGCTCACCCACAGATGCCTCATCGACATCTTTATCCGTATTCAGTATACGGGTAACCTTTGCCTGCTCCTTACTCGGGAGAACAGTGACCTCATCACCCACACGAACCCTGCCAGACTCGATCTGCCCGGCAAAGCCGCGAAATGTATGATCCGGTCTGCACACTCTCTGAACAGGGAGCGTAAATCCGGCCTCCGCATCGGCATCGTCTATATCCACTTCCTCTAGATACTTAAGAAGTACAGGTCCTTTGTACCAGGACATATTGTAGGATCTCTTGGTAACATTGTCGCCCTCTGTGGCGGAAACGGGTATCACCTTTACATCGTGGAGCGAAAGCTCTGATGCGAGGTCGCTTATGTCGGATCTGATAGCGTCAAATCTGGCCTTGTCATATTTGACGAGGTCCATTTTATTGACAGCAAATACAAAATGCCTGATACCCATGAGTGCACAGATCCTGGCATGCCTTTTTGTCTGTATCAGAATACCCTGTGAAGCGTCCACGAGTATCACGGCGAGGTCCGCAAAGGAAGCTCCGACAGCCATATTACGGGTATATTCTTCATGACCCGGTGTGTCTGCCACTATAAAGCTGCGGTTTTCTGTCGTAAAATAACGATATGCCACATCTATGGTAATGCCCTGCTCACGCTCAGCGACCAGTCCGTCCAAGAGCAATGAATAATCGATCTCACCTGCACGGCTGCCTACCTTTGAATCCATGACCAGCGCATCCTCTACATCCGCAAACAAAAGCTTTGCGTCATACAGAAGATGCCCTATCAGTGTGGATTTACCATCATCCACACTACCGCAAGTGATAAACTTTAATAATCCCTTCATCAGAAATAACCTTCTCTCTTTCTCTTTTCCATGCTCGCTGCACCGCCATCATGATCTATAACCCTGCTGGTACGCTCCGACTCCGCCGCCGAAAGTGTCTCGGTTATGATCTCATCAAGCGTGGTGGCGGTCGACTCTACGCCTCCCGAAAGAGGATAACATCCGAGTGTCCTGAAACGCACCATCTTCATCATCGGCTTCTCGCCGGGCTTAAGCCTCATACGGTCATCATCAACCATAATGAGATTGCCGTCACGCTCCACCACAGGCCTCTCTGCCGCATAGTAAAGCGGCACGATAGGGATGTCCTCTTCCTTTATGTACTGCCAGATATCACTCTCGGTCCAGTTAGAGATAGGGAAAACCCTGATGCTCTCTCCTGCATGTATCTCCGTGTTGTAGCATTTCCACATCTCCGGCCGCTGGTTTTTGGGGTCCCATGCATGCTCGGAGTTTCTGAACGAGAATATCCTCTCCTTTGCACGGCTCTTTTCCTCGTCCCTGCGGCCTCCGCCAAAAGCAGCCGTAAATCCGTACTTGTCGAGTGCCTGCTTCAGAGCCTGTGTTTTCATAATATCAGTATAGGCAGAACCATGATCAAAAGGATTTATACCCTGCTTTACGCCATCCTCGTTGATATACTCAAGCATCTCTATGCCGAGCTCCTTTGCCCGCTGATTGCGGAACTCTATCATCTCCTTAAATTTCCATGTGGTATTGACATGCAAAAAAGGAAAAGGCGGCTTCTCCGGGTAGAAAGCCTTTAATGCCAGATGCAGCATGACCGACGAGTCCTTACCGATCGAATACAGCATGACCGGTTTTTCACACTCGGCAGCCACCTCCCGCATGATATAAATTGCCTCTGCCTCAAGGCGTTTCAAATGCTCCATAATAAATCTCCTGTCAGATAATTATAAAATCTGCTGCTGTCCGAAAGCGATATATATAATGAAACTACCGCTCCGCATATTCTAAGTATTTTACCATAATTCCCTTTGTTAGTAAATCATCAATTATCGACGTGCAGGGTGTGGTTTTTCGTCATTTTACATAACCTTATGGCAGCTTCCGCGCCTTATGATCCTGCACGGAAACTCTATACGAACAGGCTCTGTATGCCCCCTCTTTATCCGGTCCGAAAGCAGCTCAACAGCCAGATGTGCCATCTCCACCCGAGGAATATCTATGGTCGTAAGCATGGGGGATGTCTCCTGCGACTTTTCAATATTGTCTATCGAAATCACAGAGATGGAATCCCTAATGCTTTTTTTTTCTTTTTTCAGAACCGACAAAACGCCTATTGCCGTGATATCATTGGCACAAAATATCGATGTAAAATCCGCCTTACCCTCTTTCATGTCATCAAGAAGTCTCTCCGCCGACAAGACGGCTTCCTCAAACGTTTGGTCTGTATCGCGGATAATTGACGTATCTATATGCAGATGGTTTTTTATCAGCATATCGCAGTAGCCTACATACCGGCTCTCATAAGAGCAGTTTCCGATATAAGCTATACTTTTGTGCCCGAGTGACAAAAGCTCCTCCATGGCGGTTTCCGCAGCCTTTTGTCCGTCACACACCACCTCGTCTACCGAAAAGTCCATCGGGTTTCTCCATATACCGACAAGATTTTCATTGTAGGATGCCGCCATTTCATAGAGCTTTGATGTGCAGCGCCCCAATAGTATCACGCCGTCGCTGTCCTTAAGCCTTTCGTCCACGGCATTATCGGCGTACAAAAGCTCGTCTATCGTTATTCTCTTCGCAAACAACTCCTGCTCGAGACATCTGAAAAGTTCATAAAAAAAAGGATCTTTTTCAAGCGAATCTATCCTCGCAAGTATGATCGATATATGGAGCCCTTCCGTATCCGGCTGTTTTTCATGGGATAACAGCACTCCCTTTTTCAGACTTCTGGCGGCTTCATTGGGTCTGTAGCCTGTAGTCCTTGCCGCCTCCCATATCCTATCCTTCAGTTCCTTCGATGCGCATGTCTCCGATGTATGGTTCAGTACCCTCGACACCGTTGAGATCGATGTCCCCGTCATTTCGGCTATCCTTTTGAGCGACATAAAAAGCTGTTCCTTTCGCATAAATACATATAGCTAAACGTTTGCCTTATTATAACTTGTTTTCAAAATAAATCAAGTATAAGATATATTGCGAAAAAGGGAGGAATACTATGAAAATAGCTTTAATATCCATTAATTCTCACACGAGGACCTTGAATTTTGCATCCATGATACACAGCTATTCTTTCCAGCAGTTTTTGCTGAAAAACGGCATAGAGACTACCATTATAAATTATAAGCCGCACTATTTCGGCAGGTTTGACGAAAAGCATCCTCTTGAGTATTATCGCGACGTAAACCCTAATCCCAATCCCAAAAAACAGGCAAAGCTGATCGAGAAGTGGACCAGACTATACAGCGAGAGAGAAAAAAGATACGACAAATTCATGGCCTTTGCTGATAAGTATTATATTAAGACAGACAAATGCTATACCACAAAGGATCTCGACACTGAGGATCTCGGGTTCGACTGCTATATTTGCGTCACAGATGTAATATGGAAATATCATAAGGTCAGCGGATTTGACAAAGCTCTGTTTCTGGCGAGCGAGACTATGAAGGGCAAGAAAAAAATAGCCTATGCGGCAAGCCACGGCGGAATAGAGTATACTCCCAATCAGGAGGCTAAATTCATCCGCTGGATATCAGACTTTGATCGTATATCTGTCAGGGAAGAGAGCCTGCAGACCTATATTAAAAAGGAAGCCGGCCTCGATGTTCCGCATGTGGTCGATCCGGTGTTTCTCATGCCCAGATCATTTTATGAGGATTTGGCAGTTGAGCCGGAATATGTACCCTCGGGCAAATATGTACTTATATATCTTGCGATGCAGAACAACTCCACGGTGGTAAAGGCTGCCATAGAGTTTGCACGCGATCATGACATGGAGGCCATAGAACTTTCCGAGGAGATCAACAATGAAGGCATCGTTCCCGGAGCCAAACATCGTATCATCTATGATATAGGTGTCGAGGAATGGCTATGGTATATTATCCACTCAGAGTATTTCTTCACCAACAGCTTCCACGGCTGCTGCTTCTCGCTGATACTGCAAAAGAGATTTTTTGCGGGAGACCGCGGCGGTGACAAGATAGACTCACTCCTGGATTACTTTGACGTACAGGACAGACGGCTAAAATCGTACAGGCAGCTTTCACGCGCTGATAAACTTCCCGATACGAACTACGAAAAGGTTCAGGAAAAAATTGACCGCGGCGTGGAGTATTCAAGCGCATACATACTGGATGCCATCCATTACCTTGAAGATCACGACCACAGCCCGCTGATAGCAAAGCCCGATCCGCTGATCAAAGCCGCTAAGAGTAAAAAGAAGAGTCCCACCGCAAATGTCTCCAGAGCCGCACGAAAAATAAAACGGGGAATTAAAGTAGTATTCGGCACGGCAGGCAAATAGACATTGGCTTAATAACATAAACAGAAAGGATAACGCAAAATGAAAAACTCCAAATTGATCAAAAAACTCACATCAGCACTTCTGATCGGTACAATGAGCGCAGGCTTGCTCGCCGGCTGCGGCGGATCATCCTCCGGTTCATCCGATACAGACAGCTCACTAAAGCTTACAAATGTTTCTTACGATCCGACACGAGAGCTTTATCAGGCATATAATGAGGCCTTTGCCGCACACTACAAAGAAGAGACCGGAAAGGATGTCGAGCTCGTACAGTCCCACGGCGGTTCAGGTTCACAGGCAAGATCCGTAGTCGAGGGCGCGGACGCCGATGTTGTTACACTTGCTCTCGCTCATGACATCACACTGATCGAGCAGGCAGGACTTATAGAGCCGGATTGGCTCGGCGAGTTTGATCTGAACTCTTCACCCTATACATCTACCATCGTATTCCTCGTAAGAAAAGGAAACGAAAAGCAGCTTAATGACTGGGATGACCTTACAAAAGAAGGCGTAGAGATCATCAATCCCGATCCCAAGTCATCAGGCGGCGCCTGCTGGAATTTCCTGGCAGCATGGCACTATGCGGATAATAAGTTTGGCGGAGATCAGGATCAGATAAAGGCTTTCATGACATCTCTTTATAATAATGTCACAGTTATGGATTCCGGAGCCCGCGGAGCCACCACCACTTTCGTGGAAAACGGCCAGGGAGACGTGCTTATCGCCTGGGAGAACGAGGCAATAGCCACAGTCAAGGAATATCCCGACGACTATGAGATAGTAAGCCCGTCCGTCAGCATCCTCGCCCAGCCCTCCGTGGCTATCGTTGACGAAAACGCCAAAAAGGACGGCACCGAGGAACTCGCAAAAGAATATCTGGAATACCTTTACTCCGATGAAGCGCAGCGTATCATCGGCGACAATGGTTATCGTCCCTCAAACGAAGCCATACTTGCCGAGTATTCGGATGTATTTGATCTCAACATGAATCTCTGCACCATAGATGACTTCGGCGGTTGGGATCAGGCTTATGAGGATTACTTCAACGATGGCGCGATATTCGACGAGATTTATAGCAGGTAATCCAAATGAAAAACAATCATACTAAAACAGTAAGAGTAATCCCGGGGTTTCATCTGACCCTGGGAATTACTATTGCAATGGTTTCGGTATTTATTCTGATACCATTGGCTTCAATCCTCGTATATGCATTTCATATCACGCCGGCAGAATTTATTTCCACTGTCACCCAGAAAAATGTATTGTACGCTTTTGCGACAAGCATAGGCTGTGCATTTATCGCAGCACTTATAAACACTGTATTCGGACTTATTCTGGCATGGGTACTTGTCCGGTATGAATTCCCCGGCAAGAGGATCCTCGACGGACTTATCGAGCTGCCCTTTGCACTTCCTACGGCAGTTGCGGGTATTACGCTTTCAAAGCTCTATTCATCCTCCGGTACCATGGGAAAATTCTTCGGTCTCTTCGGGATCGAAGTCTCTTACACACATCTTGGACTGATAATCGCGCTGATATTCATAGGTATACCTTTTGTAGTACGCGCGGTTCAGCCGGTACTCGAACAGCTTGATCCCCAATATGAGGAGGCTGCGCGTACACTGGGTGCAGGGTCAAAACGCACATTTTTCACTGTTATTTTGTCCGAACTCAAGCCCGCTCTTTTAACAGGATTCGGGCTGGCTTTTGCCAGAGGGATCGGTGAATACGGAAGCGTCATATATATATCGGGCAACTCTGAAAAGGATCATACACAGGTGATCTCGTACATCATTATGCAAAAGCTGAATTATATTGACTACTCTTCGGCTGCTGCCATCGCAGTCGTGATGCTCGTGATCTCATTCCTGCTGCTTCTATTCATCAATATTGTACAGATCCGGCAGTTCCGCCGTACCAACAATCTATAGAAAGGAGGCGCGCATGGATAACAGGTCAATAAAAGATATACAGGTAATCGAAAAAGCATCTGTCGATGCAGCCAGAAGATATCATAAGGATGAGCGTAAAAAACGTGATCCCCTTCAGATCATCCTGATCACCATAAGCTTTCTCTTTGTATTTTTTATGCTGGTCGTACCGCTTTTATCAGTGATCGTAAATTCGCTGCGTGAGGGGATAGCCTTTTATCTTTCGGCCATAAGTACAACCTATGTGCTATCGGCTCTGAAGGTCACACTCATAGCTACAGTCATTACAGTTATCGTAAATACATTTTTCGGTCTGGTGGCAAGCTTTGCACTGACCAGATTTGACTTTAAAGGAAAGCAGTTTTTATCGACCCTGATAGATATACCTTTCTCTATCTCGCCGGTTATAGCTGGTCTGGCTTTTATCATGACATTCGGGCGCCTCGGATGGGCAGCCCCTATCGTGGATGCCATAAATTCCGCCTTAGGGACAGACATCCAGATCGTATTTGCCATACCCGGTGTGGTACTTGCCACGATATTTGTCACCTTCCCCTTTGTATCCAGAGAGATCATCCCGGTGCTCAACAGCATCGGAAAGGACGAGGAGGAAGCGGCAGCCCTCATGGGAGCAAGCGGATTTACAATATTTAAAAAGATCACCTTCCCGCACATTAAATGGGCCACCATATACGGGATCATTTTATGTACCGCCCGTGCACTCGGCGAGTTCGGAGCCGTAAATGCGCTCTCAAAGACACGGGGCGAGACCTTTACACTGCCACTGGAGATCGATGCGCTATACCTCGCAGGGTCCGCTGATTCGATAACAGCCTCCTTTGCGGTTTCATCTGTCTCTTTCGCCTTGTCGCTGAGCTCGTCGAGCT
>ERZ842401.4365-NODE-4365-length-16529-cov-4.929404_pt1 | contig 16529 bp, 14 predicted proteins | sample MGYA00521270_ERZ842401 | MGnify/ENA primary metagenome ERZ842401 (study PRJEB31892, sample SAMEA3878208) | bioreactor metagenome | biome: Moose rumen | place: Sweden | collected 2011-10 | study: EMG produced TPA metagenomics assembly of the PRJEB12797 data set...
CCCTGGTTTCCGCCGTGAGAGGGCGGCGTCCTAGACCACTAGACGATATCTCCATAAAAGCGATGCAAAATTACTGCTATTTTTGAAACTGGCAAATTTTTTGGACACTTTTTTTCAAAAAAGATGCGATAATGAGAATTTTTGGTCGATTCCGGCAATTTATGTCCCTCAAGGGCAGTTCTATTACAAGAAATTTTGTACCTTAGCGCATTGTTACAAACATTCATTTGTATTATTACATTTCATTCATTATGGCAAACAAAAGACAGATCAAGAAAGCAATCCAGAATGCCTGTGGCGACATCGCAGGTGAGTGCATCTTTGCTGAATCAGCATTTGGTGAGAACAACCGCGAGGCTTGGGACAGCATCATCATCGACACCGCACTACTCCAGCAGGAGGCCGTCAACCGTGTGAGCAACAGGTTTGACAAGAAGGTGAAGGATTTTGCTAACCGCAAGGAGTATAACAAGGCACGCCGTGCCTTCTTCAAACAGTTCGAGAAGGAGTTGAGCGAATACTTCCGCGCCGAGGTGAGCAACATTGCCAAGCGCATGAACGAGCTAATGCCGTCCAAGAAGTAAGCCCCTTTATCATCACATGTTGATTCTGTCCACATGAACTTCAGCCACTGGATATTGAAGACGGCCGGTTGGACCTTTAAAGTCAACCTGACAATGCCCGACAAGTGTGTGATCGTCATTGCGCCACACACCAGCAACTGGGATTTCATCCTGGGAGAATTGGGCATCCACTCGGTGGGCATGAAGGCCGGTTTCCTCATGAAGGATACTTGGTTCTTCTTTCCCATGGGGCCACTGCTTCACAGCCTGGGGGGCATACCTGTCAATCGCCGTGAGCACGGCAACCTCACGCAGTCGATTGTCGAGGCCTTCAATCAAGCAGGACGGCTTGCCATTGGGGTCACACCCGAAGGTACACGCAGTGCCAACCCCAACTGGCACAAGGGTGCTATCTACATGGCACGGGATGCCGGGGTGCCTCTGGTGCTTGCCTACTTTGACTACGCCAAGCGCGAGGTGTGCATCGACCGCGAGTTCACACTCAGCGACGATGCCGATGCCGACCTATTGCGCATCAAGCAGTATTACCGGCAATTCACCGCTAAATATCCCGAGAAGTTCGTCACTGGACTGGAATAATTCAACCCTACAACAGGAGGATGGGCTAACGCTCATGTCAAGCATGCCGATAGCAACTCATCCTCCTTGTTTATCAACACATTATCTTTTTAGTTTCATCATTAACTTGACACAGCGATGATTTCACGCAACCTGCGCGTCACTCTCGTCGAGGACGACATCGTCTGGGGAGACCGCGAAGCCAATTTCAAACAACTGGAACGCAACCTGCGCAACATGCCTGAGGATACCGATCTGGTCATCTTGCCTGAATTGTTCACGACGGGTTTCATGACAGGCGACCGCGAGCAGGCTGCCGCCGTTGCCGAGTGGAACAGCGGTAACACCTTGTACACCCTGCGTCAGCTCGCTGCCCAATTCCATGTGGGCATCATTGGCAGTTTCCTGGCCAACACGGCAGCACAGCTTTATAACCGAGGCTTCTTCATCGAGCCCAATGGCGATGAGACCTACTACGACAAGCGCCACCTCTTCTCATTCGGTGGCGAGGACAAGGTGTTCAACCAGGGGTTGACTAAGTCGCCGATTGTGCGGTTCCGCGGTTTCAACATCAAGTTTGTCATCTGCTACGACCTGCGGTTCCCCGTCTTTTGCCGCAACGAGCAGAACAACTATGACCTGCTGGTGGTCATCGCCAACTGGCCCAAGTCGCGCGAGCACGTGTGGCGCACCCTGCTCACCGCACGTGCGATGGAGAATGAGTGCTACGTGTGCGGCGTGAACCGCTGCGGCACCGATCCTGCTGGGGTGGAGTACCCCGAGGGATCGTCGCTCGTTATCGATTTCAAGGGAAAAGTCCTTGCCCAGCGCATGAGCAGCCCGTTGATCACAGCCGACCTCTCCCCTGCCCTGCTGGCTCAGTTCCGTGAGAAATTCCCCGCCTGGCGTGACTCAGATTCCTTTACTCTCAACATTTGAAAAAAACGGTTGACATAGAATTGTTGGCTCCCGCCCGCGATGCCGACATTGCCATTGCCGCCATTGACCATGGAGCCGATGCGGTCTACCTGGGTGCCTCACACCACGGGGCACGCGCCGATGCCGCCAACAGCCTGGCCGACGTGCGGCGGGCCTGCGACTATGCCCACCTGTTTGGAGCCCGCATCTATGCCACGGTCAACACGTTGGCCTATGATGACGAGTTGCATGAATTGGAATGGCTCATCCATGAGTTGTACCGCATCGGCGTGGATGCGCTCATCGTCCAGGATCTTGGATTGCTGCGCCTGGACCTGCCACCCATTGCCCTACATGCCAGCACACAATGCGACCTGCGCACACCCGACAAGGCCCGCTTCCTCGAGGCGATGGGTTTTTCGCAACTGGTCATGGCACGCGAACTCACACTCGCAGAGATAAAGGGCATCCATGCTGTCACTCATGTGCCGCTTGAGGCATTTGTACATGGTGCGTTGTGCGTGAGTTATAGCGGTCGCTGCGCCATCAGCCAAGTGCTCAAGGGTCGCAGCGCCAACCGTGGCGAGTGTGCCCAGTTGTGCCGCATGCCCTATGATCTGTTGGACAGCAAGGGAAACGTCCTGCTCGAGGGCAAGCATCTGCTCTCGTTGCGCGACCTAGCCCAACACGACCGCATTGAGCAGCTGATGGCCGCTGGCGTTTCCTCGTTCAAGATCGAGGGACGCCTCAAGGACATGTCCTATGTGAAAAATGTGGTGGCCTACTACCGTCGTGCTATCGACAAGGTCATCAACCGCTATCCAGACCGTTACCGCCGATCCTCTCTTGGCTCGGTTGAACTGACATTTGAGCCAGCCATCGACAAAAGTTTTAATCGTGGATTCACGCATTACTTCCTCGACGAACGCTGCCCCAAGGACGGCACTGCCATGGCCTCTATCGACACACCCAAGTCTCAAGGGGAATACCTGGGTGTCGCAACTCGTTGCAATGACAACATGCTCACCATCAGCACCCATGCCACTCTTGCCAATGGCGATGGCTTGAGTTTTACTGATGCACAAGGACAATTCGCCGGCGCGAGGGTGAACCGGGTTCTCAACAATGGCACCGTGCTGCTGCGGGAACGCGCCAACATCATGCGTGGAGCCCACATCTATCGCACCGCCGACAAGGCCTTCAACGACATCCTCTCCAAGCCATCGGCGACCCGCACAATCGCTGTTGATGCCACACTGAATTATGCCAACGGGATGATTGCATTGACTCTGGAAGACGAGCGCGGCTGCCGCGTGACCCATTCCATCCCGTGTGAGGTGCAACAGGCCGACAAGCCCCAGGACGAACGGCAAGCAGCAGAACTGGCCAAACTGGGCGGCACCATCTACCGCCTACGGGAGGTAAAAACCGCTGGAGACTTATTTATTCCCGCCTCACTGCTGGCCAAGTTGCGCCGTGAGGCCATCCAATTGCTTGACGGCGCCCATCGGGTTACCCGTCCCGTTGACATACGCCGTCTCGAGAACAAGTCATTCCCATACCCCGCCATGGCACTCTCCCCTGCCGACAACGTTGCCAATCACCTTGCCAGGCAAGTGTACATGGACCACGGTGTGACAGACATCACTCCAGCCCTTGAAGCGGGCACACCAGCCACATCGTCTACGCCCCTGATGCACACACGCTACTGCCTGCGCCGACAGTTGGGCGCATGCCTCAAGGGCAAGAACACCAATGCCTTGCCGCAGGATCTGTTCCTGCGCACTGGAGGGACCCTGCTGCGGGTGACTTGCGATTGCAACAGGTGCGAAATGAAAATCACCAAACCTTGAACGGCTTGGTGATTTTCATCAATGGTTTCTCTTACTTGACGGGAATCTTGTCGATGCGACGCTGGTGGCGGCCACCCTCGAAGGGCGTCGTCAGGAATGCCTCGACCATGGCGATAGCCTCCTCGTCGGTCACAAAGCGGCCAGGCATGGCAATGACATTGGCATCGTTGTGTTGACGGGCAAGACGTGCGACTGCCAAACGCCAGCACAGGGCCGAACGGATGCCCTGATGCTTGTTCAGCGTGATGTTAATGCCCTCACCACTACCACACACGGCTATGCCAGGATAGCACGTGCCGTCCTCGACCGCAGCAGCACACAAGTGGGCAAAATCAGGATAGTCACAACTGTCCTCACTGTAGGTGCCAAAATCCTTGTAAGCAATCCCCTGCCCGTCAAGCCAATGCTTGACGGCCTCTTTGGTCTGATAGCCCGCATGGTCACTACACAGGGCAACAGGAATTCCAGGTTTCAAAATTGAATTCTCCATCTTATTTCTTCAATTGCTGCAGTGCCTGCTCCATCGTCGCTATCTTGCTCTCGGCATCGGCCTTCTTCTTGCGCTCGTTGGCGACAACAGCCTCGGGGGCATTGGCGACAAAGCGCTCGTTGCTCAGTTTCTTGTCCACACTGGCGAGGAAGCCGCGCGTGTACTCGAGGTCGGCCTCAAGTTTCTTGATTTCTTCCTCGACATCGATGTTACCGGCCAGGGGAACGGCAAACTCGGCTGTGTCCACCATGAAGGCGGCTGCCGTGGAATCCTTCTCGCTCACGGCCTCGACCTTCTCGAGTCCGGCAAGTTTGACGATGATGGCCTCAAACGGGTTGTTCAGTCCACCGACGGCCTGCAGCGTGAGTTGCTCCTTGTTGGGGAGGTTCTTCTGCTTGCGCACGTTGCGCACACCACCCACGATTTCCTTAACGTCGGCCATCGCTTTGAGCAAGGCCTCATCAGCCTGCTGAGGCTCGGGTATGCGGGCATACATGATGCTCTCGCCGTCCTTGCGCTCATCGAGGTGCTGCCACAACTCCTCGGTGATGAACGGCATGAACGGATGCAGCAGACGCAGCAACACATCGAAGAACTCGAGCGTTGCCGTCATGGTGGCACGGTCCATCGGCTGGCCGTAGGCGGGTTTTACCGACTCCAGATACCATGCCGAGAACTCCTCCCAGAACAGGCGGTAGAGCACCATCATGGCGTCGCTCAGGCGGAACTTGCTGAAGTGGTCCTTGACCGTGGCCAACGCGTCGTTGAGCACATTGCGGAACCACAGCACAGCCTGACGGTTGGCATCGGGCTGCTCGATGTCGGCCACCTCCCAGCCCTTGACAAGGCGGAAGGCGTTCCAAATCTTGTTGTTGAAGTTGCGGCCCTGTTCACACAACGCGTCATCATAGAGGATGTCGTTGCCAGCAGGAGCGGCGAGCATCAGGCCCATGCGCACACCATCGGCACCAAACTTGTCGATGAGCACCAGCGGGTCGGGCGAGTTGCCCAGCGACTTGGACATCTTGCGTCCCAACTTGTCGCGAACGACACCAGTGAAATAGACGTTGCGGAAGGGCATGTCACCCATGTACTCATATCCGGCCATGATCATGCGCGCTACCCAGAAGAAGATGATGTCAGGAGCCGTCACCAGGTCGTTGGTGGGATAATAATACTTGATCTCCTCGTTGCCGGGATTGTTGATGCCGTCGAACAGCGAGATGGGCCACAGCCACGAACTGAACCATGTATCCAGCGCGTCCTCATCGTGACGCAGTTGGCTGGCCTCGATATTCTCATATCCAGGGATTTTGCGGGCCTTCTCGAGGGCTTCTTCCTCGTTCAATGCCACTACAAATACCTCCTTCTCCTCATCATCGGTGGGCAGGAAGTAGGCCGGGATGCGGTGTCCCCACCACAACTGGCGCGAGATGCACCAGTCCTGGATACCCTCGAGCCACACCTTGTAGATGTTCTTGTACTTGGCGGGATGGAACTTGAGTTCGTCGTTCTCGACACAGGGCAGAGCAATCTCGGCAAAGTGCTTCATCTTGAGGAACCACTGCATGCACAGGCGCGGCTCAACGGCAGTGTCGCTGTTGCGCTCACTGTAGCCCACCTTGTTGTCATAGTCCTCAATTTTCTCGACCAGGCCTGCTTGCTGCAGGTCGGGCACAATCACCTTGCGGCACTCCATGCGGTCCATGCCCACATACAGCGGAGACTGCTCGCTGATGGTGGCATCGGCGTTAAAGATGTCGATGGTCTCCAGGTTGTGGGTCTTGCCCAGCATGTAGTCGTTGGTGTCATGGGCGGGGGTCACCTTCAAGCAACCGGTACCGAACTCGATGTCGACATACCGGTCCTCAATCACGTTAACCACACGGCCCACGAGAGGCACAATCACGCAGCGACCGCGCAGCCACTGGTTTTTGGCATCCTTGGGGTTGATGCACATGGCGGTGTCACCCATGATGGTCTCGGGACGCGTGGTGGCAACCACGGCATAGTAGCCACGCTCATCCTTGTGGATAACGTTGCCCTCGGCACGCAGTTGCTCTTCGTTTTCGAGGGTCTGCAGGCCGTCCACATAGTATTTGAGGTAGTACAGATGGCTCTTCTCCTCTTTATAAATCACCTCCTCGTTGCTCAAGGCCGTCTGGGCCTTGGGGTCCCAGTTCACCATGCGCAAGCCGCGGTAGATGTATCCCTTATCATAGAGGTCGACAAACACCTTGAGCACGCTCTTGCTGCGCGTCTCGTCCATGGTGAAGGCGGTGCGGCTCCAGTCGCAGGACGCACCCAGGCGGCGCAACTGCTGCAGGATGATGCCGCCGTGCTCGTGGGTCCAATCCCAGGCGTGTTTCAGGAAATCGTCACGGGAGAGGTCACGCTTACGGATGCCCTGCTCGGCGAGGCGCTTCACGACCTTGGCCTCGGTTGCGATTGACGCGTGGTCGGTACCGGGCACCCACAGGGCGTTCTTGCCCTCCATGCGTGCGCGGCGGATGAGGATGTCCTGGATGGTGTTGTTGAGCATGTGGCCCATGTGCAGCACGCCCGTCACGTTGGGCGGCGGGATCACGATGCAATAGGGCTCGCGCTCGTCGGGCACGCTCTTGAACAAGCCATGCTCGTCCCAGTATTGATACCACTTGTCCTCGACCTCACGGGGGTCGTATTTTGTTGCCAGTGTCTTGTTGTTCTCGCTCATTGTTTCTTCTTAAATATGAAATGATTATTTTTTGTTTAAACTGCAAAGGTATAGAAAAACTGGAAACTGACAAAGCCAAGAATGCGATTTAGATAAATTCCTCTAAAATTTGGACTCACCTTGCACTATGTTGAGGACTTGCGTCCTCGAAATTAGGCGGCGGTTCGGAATTGCTCAAATAAATTTGGCATTTCGCTCACCTTGCACTAATTTTGCAGGGCAAAAGTAGAAAGATAGCAACAAATGATCAAGATCAAGATAGATCCCAGGATTCTTGAGGCCTGTCCCGAGACTCGGATTGGGCTCATCAATGCCACAGTAGTGAACCCTCCCACATGCGATGAGCTGTGGGACGAGATCACCGCAGCCGCCAGCGAAATCAAGCAGCAATATGAGTTGCTGGAAATCAACAAGCGGCCGGCTATTGCTGGCACAAGGCATCTCTACAAGACCTTGGGCAAGGATCCGAGCCGTTACCGTGTGTCGAGCGAAGCCCTGTGCCGCCGCATCATACGCGACCTGGGCATTTACCGGCTCACCACGCTGATAGACGTGGTTAATCTTGTATCCATTAAGAGCGGATACGCCATCAGTGGGCTGGACGGAAATCGCATCGTCGGCGACACGCTCACCTTGAGTGTAGGCACAGCACAAGACGAGTATCACGGCATTGGCCGCGGGTTGCTCAACATCGAGGGCATGCCCTGCTATCGCGATGCAAAGGGTCCGATTGCAACGCCCACGAGTGATGAAGAGCGCACCAAGTTCACCGACGAGACGGTGAATGCCCAAATCAACATCAATGCCTTTGCTCCCGAGATGCCTATCGAGCAGGCCGTTGAGTGGATGGAGGCGCTATTGCACAAGTATGCCTGCGCCACCGATGTCGAGACCGTGATTTATTCTCCCAATCGTCAATAAAGAATAAAAACAGGATTATGGAAATACTCGAGATTTTAGAGAACAATGTCAACCAGCGCTACATCGACCAAATAGTCGAAACACTCAGGGACGGCGGCATCATCATCTACCCCACCGACACAGTCTATGCACTGGGGTGTGACGCCCTCAACAACCAGGCCATCGAGCGCATCTGCTCGCTCAAGGAGATGAAGTCGGCCAAGACAAACCTATCCATCATCTGTGACGACATCTCGCAGGTTGCCCAGTATGCCAAGTTTGACAACACCCAGTTCAGGATGATGAAGGCTAATCTTCCCGGACCGTTCACATTCATTTTCCCGGCTCTGTCCAAACTGCCCAAAGCCTTCAAGGGCCGTCGCACAGTGGGTATCCGCATTCCCGACAACAAGATCGCCCTGGCTATCGTCAGCACCCTGGGAGGCCCCATCCTCACCACATCGGTACCTGGCGATGACGAGGACTATCGTTGTGAGCCGGGCTTGATGGCCGAGGCTTTTGAGTCACAAGTGGACATCGTCATCGACTCCGGTCGAGGCCAACTCATGCCGTCAACTATTGTGGACTGCACCAGTGGTGCCCCCGAGATCACACGACAAGGCAAGGGAGAACTGGTTTTATAAGAAAAAAGAGAGAAAAAGATAAAAGATATACGAAATAAAAATGAGGAAGAGGATATTTTTTTGCCTGATGGCAGTGATCACGCTTATTGCATGCAACAACAGCAGTGAACAGAACAACAACGGGTCTACAAAGGTTAACGAGGAACCACAGACCGAAATGACAGCACCCGAAGAAGATCAAGACGGATGGAGCAAGCAGTCCACTATCATGAGCGCCAAACCGATGGTTGTTGACTTCTTTGCCACGTGGTGCGGCCCCTGCAAGCAGTTGGAGCCCATCCTGGCCGAGGTTGAAAACAACCACAAGGGCGATGTGATTTTCCAGCGCATTGATGTGGACCAGGAGCCCGAGTTGGCCCGTGAGTTCGGCATCGAGGCCATCCCCATGCTGATGTTCATCACCCCCAAGGGTGAGTACCAGACACTCGTGGGCCTGCAGGATGCCGCCGTCATCGAGGAGAAAATCGCCCAATTGCTCAACCACAGCGCCAAATAATCAATGTAAAAAAGGGTAAAAAAGACCAATTATTGTCCTTTTTGGCACTTTGCGACTCATTGAATGCCCCGTAAAGTTGTGATATTGTTTTTTTTTTGCGAACTTTGCAGCCACTTTTAAAAGCAACTGACTAGTCAATATATAACTACATCATGGAAATTACTGCACAACAACTTGCAGCAATGGTTAATGGTACGGTTGATGGTGACCCCACTACCGTAATTAACAACTATGCAAAAATCGAAGAGGCCACTGAGGGATGCTTGACATTCCTGGCTAATCCCAAATACACACACTTCGTTTATACCACTCAGGCCTCGGCCATCCTGGTGCGCAACGACTTCCAGGCCGAGCAAGAGGTGAAATCGACCCTCATCCGCGTTGAGGATCCCTACAAGACCCTTGCCGACCTACTCAACTTTGTCAACAGTCAGCGTCCCGAGAAGAGTGGCATCGAGCAGCCCATCCATGTGGGAAAGAGCACTACCCTGCCCGATGACGTGTATGTTGGTGCGTTTGCCTACATCGGCGACGGTGTGACCATCGGCAAGCATGTGAAAATTTATCCCCAGGTCTACATCGGTGATGGTGTGACACTGGGCGATGACGTGATCCTGTACCCAGGCGTGAAGGTTTATCACGGGTGCCGCATCGGCAACCGCTGCATCGTGCAAGGCGGTGCGGTGATTGGCGGCGATGGCTTTGGCTTCGCACCCAAGGAGGATGGCACCTATGAGAAAATCTCGCAAGTGGGCATCGTCATTCTGGAAGATGATGTGGAAGTCGGTGCCAACACGACCATCGACCGCGCCACGATGGGTGCCACCGTGGTCAAGAAGGGTGCCAAACTGGACAACCTAATCCAGGTGGCACACAATGTCGAGATCGGCGAGAGCACCGTCATGGCAGCCCAGGTGGGTGTTGCCGGCTCAACCAAGATCGGCAAGTATAACATGGTAGGAGGTCAGGTGGGGTTTGCCGGACACATCACTGTGGGCGACAAGAACGGCATCGGTGCCCAAACCGGTGTTGACAACAGCATCGGCAGCGGCGGCAAGTGGCTGGGAGCCCCTGTGCAGCCTGCCATGGAGTTTGCCCGCCAAATGGTTTACCTGAAACGCCTGGGTGAGATGTATAACGACATCAAGGAGTTGAAGAAGAGAATTAAGGACTAAAGAGACTATAAACTAGGGACTAGAAACCAGAAACTACACAACAAATAATGAAACAGACGACACTCAAGAACGCCTTCACGGTGACAGGTAAAGGCTTGCATACAGGCCAGTTGTCCACGGCCACTTTTAAACCTGCCGATGTGAACACGGGATATGTGTTCAAGCGCGTCGACCTTGAGGGGCAACCCACCATTCAAGCACTGGCCGAGCATGTCATCGAGACCACGCGCGGCACCGTGATTGCCAACAAGAGCAATACCGAGGCGCGCGTGAGCACCATCGAGCATGCCATGGCAGCCTTGTATGCCGCAGGTATCGACAACTGCCTGATTGAGGTGAATTGTGGCGAGGTTCCCATCCTGGACGGCAGTGCCATCATCTGGTGCGAGGAAATTGAGAAAGCTGGCATTGTTGAGCAAGAGGCCGAGAAGGAGTTCTACGTCGTGAAACGTCGCATTAAGGTCGTCGACAAGGAGACGGGCTCATCGCTCATCGTCCTTCCTGATGACGACCTGTCCATCGATTGCATGGTCGAGTATGACTCGCCGGTGCTGGGAAACCAGTTTGCCTCGCTTACCGACATTCGCCAGTTCAAGAACCAGATTGCAGCTAGCCGCACCTTTGTGTTCGTGCGTGAGGTGCTGCCGCTCATCCACCTCAACCTCATCAAGGGCGGTGACCTGGACAATGCCATTGTCATCTATGACTCGCCCATGACGCAGGAGAACCTTGACCACATGGCCGACGTGATGAACGTGCCTCACAAACCCGCTACCGAGCTGGGTTACCTCAACAACAAGCCATTGGCTTTCAAGAACGAGCCTGCCCGCCACAAGTTGCTGGACGTGCTCGGTGACCTGGCTCTGATAGGACGCCCGTTGAAGGGTCGCATCGTTGCCACCCGTCCCGGACACACCATCAACACCCAGTTATCCAAGAAAATCCGCCAAGAGCTGCGTTATCAGAATGTTCAGGCCCCTATATATGACCCAAACAAGGAGCCACTCTATGACATCAACCAGATTCGCTCCATGCTGCCGCACCGTTACCCCATGCTGCTGGTCGACAAGATCATCGAGAAGGGGAAGAAGCACATCGTGGGAATCAAGAATGTGACTGCCAATGAGCCATTCTTCCAGGGACACTTCCCCAACGAGCCCATCATGCCCGGCGTGTTGCTGATAGAGGCGATGGCTCAAGTGGGTGGCTTGTTGGTGCTGAGTAGTGTGAATGACCCCGAGAACTATTCCACCTATTTCTTGAAGATTGACAACGTCAAATTCCGTAGCAAGGTGGTTCCGGGTGATACGCTCATTTTCCATCTCTCACTGATGACGCCCATCCGCCGCGGCACGGCAGTGATGAAGGGATATGCCTTTGTCGGTGAGAAGATTGTCACCGAGGCCGAGTTCATGGCTCAAATCGTCAAAAATGCCGAGTGAGTCTTTAACCATTAAACTTTAACCATTAACCATTATAGTAATGGACATCCATCAGTTTGCAGTCATCCACCCCGACGCTAAAATTGGGGAAAACGTAAAAATAGGTCCCTTTGTGACCATTGATGCCAATGTTGAAATTGGCGAGGGTACCATCATCGACAGTGGAGCGGTTGTGCACAGCGGAGCGCGCATCGGCAAGAACTGCCACATCCATTCCAACGCTGTTGTCTGTGATATTCCCCAAGACCTTAAATTCGAGGGCGAGGACACGGTAGCCATCATCGGAGACAACACTGTCATCCGCGAGTTTGTCACCATCCATCGCGGTACAGCATCCCGCGGCAAGACGGTGGTGGGTAGCAACTGCCTGATTATGGCCTATTGCCATGTGGCACACGACTGTGTCGTGGGCAATCACGTCATCATGTCAAATGCATCGCAGCTCGCCGGCGAGGTCGAGGTGGATGATTGGGCAATCATCGGTGGCGGTGCTCTCGTGCACCAGTTCACCCGCATCGGCTGCCACGTGATGATCCAGGGCGGCGCCCTTGTCAACAAGGATATCCCACCCTACTCGATGGTGGCACGGTATCCCATCGCCTACGAGGGTATCAATAAGGTGGGTCTGCATCGCCGCGGATACAGCAGCGAGCAGATTGATGCCATTGCTGACGTTTACCGCACTATCTATGACTCGGGATTGAATGTCACTCAGGCACTCGAAGAGGCAGCCAAACTGCCGGCAAGCTCCGAGCGCGACGTGATCATCGAGTTCGTCAAGCTCAGCAAGCGCGGCATCGTCCGTAAGCCAGTTTGATAAAATGTTAAGGGTTAGAGGACTCGATGTCTTGGAGTTTCTGGGCCTCGCCTAACTTGTAATAGATGTCGCGCAAGGCATTGCGCACGTCGGGGTTATTAGGGTTGATGGCAAAGGATTTCTCCAGATAAGGCAAGGCCTCGCGGTAGATGGGATTGACCAGGTCGGCCAACTTCTTGCCATAGAGTCGGCTATTCAGTCGGGTTTCCATCGCCTTATTATAGAAATATCGACCCACGTTGAACAATCCGCTGGCATTGCTATCGTTCAGCTCGACGCACCGCTGATAATAAGGCAACGCTTCATAGATGCTTTCCTTACTCTCGACTACCAGCCCTTTAAGGTTCAGCAACTCATCGTCTTCGGCATGGGCTGCAATAGCCTCGTCAATCAGGTCGTTAGCACCCGAATAATCCTCCCGGTTGATGAAATCATTGATCAGGATGCGGATGTACTGCGGGTCGCTAATGCCAAATTTGAGGTAGGCCTCCCACGCCAACCTCACCACTTCACGCTCATTGCCCAGGTCGCTCAGGCAGATCAGGGCGTAGTCGTAGGCCTCCTTGCGGTTATATCCCATGTGACGGGCGATGCTGAACAGGCGCACGGCGTCGATGGTGTCATTCTTCTGCCAGGCAGCGATGCCTTGATAGTAGCGCACCTCGGCAACGATGCTGTCAGCCTTCAGCCAGCGGGGATCATCGGTGCGTGCAGCCATCTGGCAATAATCATCCCAAGCCTTGTAGGCTCCATCCCAGTCCTTGACATTATATAGTTCGCTGCCCACCAGGCGGTAGTTGTCGTGATGCTCCTGCAAGCGGCTAACAACGTCCTTGCTGAAGCGCGTCTTCACCTTGGGGCGTTTGGTCTTTTTATCTACCTCGGGCTGTCCTTTTTTGTTCAGCACGGGTACGGTGTCAAGGCTCAAGGCCTTGATACCATAGTCATAGGCATCAATCAGCGTATGCCCCATCGCCTTAGCATCAATCTTCTTGCCCACACGGCGGTTGTCCATGTATTTGTCGAACTGCTCTATCTTGATGCGATTAGCCAGCGCCCATGTGCCAGGGTGGTTGCTTGTCTCGTCGTGGCTGAGGGCGGGCTTGAACTTGTTGAAGGCCTTCTCATAGCTATCAATTGTCATCGTGAGGCCGCTGATGGACTTGCGGGTCTCGGCAATCAACTGACGCTGAGCCGTGGCAGTGAACGACATCGCCAATAGGCAGAATAATATGATGTATGACTTCTTCACAATTGCTATCGTATAAATTTGCCGCAAAATTAGTCATTTTTCAACACCCGTGCAACACCCACTCAAGAAACGGGCGGTGAGGGAATCATTCCCGGCACCGCCCGCCCGTTTTAATTAACTTTCTTAACCATTAATCTCTTACTTCACTCCCATGACCTCAAACTTGTAGAGGATGTCGTCCAGGACGTTCTTGGCTTTCTTATCGTCGGGGTTGGTGTTGAGATCGATAGCCTTCTGCAGGAAAGGAATTGCCTCATCATAGATGGGCTTGATCTTGGGGACCAGTTCCTTGTTAGTGGCATTGGGGTTGTCGTCGATAATCTGCTGTGCCTGCAGGTAGAGGCAGCGGCCCACATCAAAGAAAGCGTTAGCATAGTCGGGGTCAACCTCGGTTGCCTTGCGGTAGAAGGGCAGCGCAGCGTCAACACCATCCTTCAACTCGGTGGTGAAGCCCTTGATGTCGTGCAGGGTACCGTTCATGGGATCGGCCTTGAGGGCGTTGTCGATGAAGGCGTTGGCCTTGTCATACTCGTTGTTGTCAAGCATGGTCTGGACCATGTTGGCCAGCGACGAGGTCTGGAAGTCAACGATGTTATTGTCGGTGTAACCCAGTTTGCGGGCCTTGGTGAAACTCTCATAGGCCTCGGCAAACTTCTGAATCTGGTACAGCGAGTATCCCTGGAAGAAGCGCACCTGGCTCAGCGTGCTGTCGGCTGCGGCAACGCCGTTGGCAATGGCGAAAGCCGACGAGGCGATGTCAGCATAGTTGCCGAAGGCGTATGCAGCATTCTCCCAATCGCTGTTCTGCAGGAAGATGTTACCGGCATTGGCGATGTCACCCATGTGCGAGGTGAGCGCGCCGATGATTTCCTTGCTGTATTTGGTCTTCACCTTCTTGCTGCCATCCTTGTTGAGTTTGGGCATGCCATTCTTGTCCATTTCAACGACAGAGTCGAGGGGCAGAGCCGTCTGATAGTACTCATAGGCTGCGGCCAGTGCCTGGCTCATCATGTTGTCATCGACAGGCTGCTGCATGAGTTTCAACTTGTACATCTCATCATACATGCCAAAGGCGGCTTTACCAGCGGTGTACCAGGTGAGCACGTCACCGGCACTCTCGGGATTGGTCAATGCGGGCTCAATCTTTTCAAGCACCTCAATCAGGTCCATCGGGTTGCTCGATGCGGCCTTCTTGGCGAGGTCCTTCACAAGGCTCATCTGAGCCGATGCGCCGAACGCCATCATGATGGCGGCTGCGCCGAAAAGAATCATCTTTTTCATTTTTCTTAACAATTTAAGTTGGTTTATAATGTTTATTCGTTGTCGTTTTGAGTTTCATTGTTATTGTTCTCGGAGTTCTCGGAGTTCTCGGAGGATTCGTTGAACGAGTCGCGAACGCTTTCCTCATCGGTTCCCTCGGGCTCGGTGTCCACCTTGCAAACGCTTGCTATCTCGTCGTTCTTTTTCTCCAGGTTGATGAGTCTCACACCCTGTGTGGCGCGTCCCACTACCCTGAGCGAACTAACCTTGAGCCTGATGGCGATGCCACTCTTGTTGATGATGACAAGGTCGTTGTCGTCGTTCACATTCTTGATTGCAATTAGTTTGCCAGTTTTAGCGGTGATGTTAATGGTTTTAACACCCTTGCCGCCACGATTGGTCACGCGATAGTCCTCGAGAGCACTGCGCTTGCCCATTCCCTGCTCCGAAACAACGAGCACGTCGTCGCGCGTGCCGGCACGCATGCAGATCATGCCGATCACCTCATCGTCCTCGGTCAGCCTCATGCCCTTGACACCGGTTGCAGTGCGGCCCATGGAGCGAACAGCAGTCTCGGGGAAGCGGATGGCATAGCCCTTGCTGTTGGCCAGGATGACCTCGCTGTCGCCCTCGGTGAGGATAGCTCCCACGAGTTTGTCATCCTCGGCGATATTAAGGGCACGCACACCGTTGGCGCGTGGACGCGAGTACTCACTCAGTCGGGTGCGCTTCACAATTCCATTCTTGGTGGCAAATACTATATAATGTGACTGGTTATACTCAGGATCGGTGAGTGCCGTGGCACGCACGAACGCCATGATGCGGTTCTCGATATCCAGGTTGAGCAGGTTCTGGATGGCGCGGCCCTTGCTGTTCTTGGCACCCTCGGGGATCTCGAACACACGCAGCCAGAAGCAGCGTCCCGTGGCCGTGAAGAACAGCATGTAGTTGTGGTTGGTGGCCTCATAGACATACTCGATGAAGTCCTCATCGCGTGTGTCACTGCCCTTGGCGCCAACGCCACCACGGGCCTGGGGCTGCAGCGTCAGGATGGCGTATCCATCTATCCGGCCCTGATGGGCGAGGCGTCGGTGGCGGACATGATTCAGCCCACGCCCTACGAGAACCTCAACATCATCCCGTCGGATGTGAACCTCGCCGGCGCGGAGATCGAGATCGCCGAGGCGGTGGCAGTGCGTGACGAAGGTGAAAAAAAGATCGTCGTCACGGAGGACGGCTCGGAATTTGAAGGGAAAACGGTGGTGATCGCCGCGGGCGTGCAGCACCGGATGCTCGGGCTTGAGGGCGAAGAAGAGCTGGTGGGCGAGGGCATTTCCTTCTGCGCGGTTTGCGACGGCGATTTTTATGCCGGCAAAACGGTGATCGTGGCGGGCGGCGGCAATTCCGCCCTGCAGGAAGCGATC
>ERZ842401.4366-NODE-4366-length-16528-cov-6.015844_pt1 | contig 16528 bp, 29 predicted proteins | sample MGYA00521270_ERZ842401 | MGnify/ENA primary metagenome ERZ842401 (study PRJEB31892, sample SAMEA3878208) | bioreactor metagenome | biome: Moose rumen | place: Sweden | collected 2011-10 | study: EMG produced TPA metagenomics assembly of the PRJEB12797 data set...
TGTCGCCGAAACGAATCGCCTTGATTTTGTCAAACAGGATTGACACATACACAGGGCTAAAACACGCCGCAATCGCAATCCCCGAATAGATAATGTCAGTTACTTCAACTTCTTGCCCATTTGCAATGCCTTTGTAAAACTTCAATGCGCTCCATACCACAATCCAAATGGCTGCAAAAATCTGTCCGAGTAAAGAGTATTCTTTTGCACCAGCTTTTTTGTTTTTTGGCGTTGCGTATTTTTCCAAATCAGCCAAATCAAAAACATTCCCATTCACTTTGTCTTGGTCATTCAAATCGCTCATTTCTGCTTCTCCTCGTTTTCAGTTTCTTTTTCTTCTTTCACATTTTCAGTAGGTTCTATCAGCTCTGATTGTGGAAAGTTAAAAAACGAATTTTCAACTTCCTTTTCTTTCTCTTCTTCTTTTAAGCGTTCTAGCTCCATCTCGACATCCTGTACTACAGGGTTAAATTCTAGCAAAGTCTTTTTACTAACTCCTGTGTTTGCAAGCTGTACAGTAGCATTTATTTCTGATTCTTGGTTAATCAACATTGAACGGTCTAGTTTTACAAGTATTTGATACTTCTGACACTCGCCAAAACTTCCTTTATTACTAAACTCGTACCATTTGTCAAAAAAGTATTTTATGTTATTTATAAAATCCTGAAAATGTCGTTCCAACCCATCTGTATAAGTATCAAGATTTTGATAAAGAGATTTTATAACCAGCTGATTCGGATTACCTCCAAAACGACTGTCCTCAAAATCAATACCATATCCAAATTTAATTATATCTCGTCTTAGCGATTCCATTTTTTTCAAATGAGCATCAATAGGTGTTTGAGCTTGTATATAACTTGCATCTCCATCTGAATCAACACTTATAGTCCTTGTCATTCTAGCCAATTCTCTAGCTTCTAGCAAGTCTGACACAGCAGGACTAATACCTTTTAATACTAATATAGGGTCAAGGTCATCGATAAGTCCGTCTACACTTTTACTATCAAGAAAATCATAACTGTCAATTTTCTCTTTTATAAAAGAAAGAAGAGTTCTTTCATCAGTGTTTGACTTTAGAGGTACAAAAGGAATTTTCCCCCATGAAACACCACTTTCGCTTGTAAATAAATGAGAATAAACTGGTTCATTATTTTCATTTATGAACACACTTTCTTCGGCATATGAATTAGTAATATTAAACAAACGTCTTTCAGTAGCACTCCAATACTCCGCATATTCATAAATTGTTGGGTTCAAACTTTTGTACGTTTCCGTTCTATAGTTATAAACCAATCTATCAAGTTCAGAATGTTCTCTATCTTTCCATACAGGATAAACTAAATCTGTTGGAACACTTTTTAATTCAAGTTCTCCATTTTCATCTATACGAACAAAACACCAAGCTATTCCGTGATTTATAGCTTGCCCTGCCAAAGCATAAACAATCTTATAAAGAGATTTTGTTAAAAAAGATTTCCACTCTTTTCCATAATCATTTTTATTCAGTTCAATTTCATTTCCATTTTCATCAGATAATTTTAGAATAAAAGTCTTAGAAAATCCATAATCCTGTTTTTGCTGTACTAACATTCTTAAAAAGTTTGACTTCTGCCTAGCATTATATGCAAAAGGATTATTTACAGGATTTCTATCCTTGTCATAATAAACTCGAGTTTTTCTATCAATAGCTTCATTTTGGTTATTATAGTATTTATCAGCAGTTCTGACAGAATCGATAGCAGGAGAATCTCTATATTTATTAACAATAATCTGAGTTATCTCTCTTGCTGACAATGAACTTGAAAAAAAAGTGTTTTCAGTAAAATTATGTTCCATTCTTACAATTATACAACATAAAGAAAAAAAAATAAATACAAATAAAAATGCCGCCCATAAGCGTGTGGGGTGGGCGGCAAAATCAGAAACGAAAAAATGATTAGCGGAGAACTCTTCTGCTACTGAAATAATACAACTTTTATCACTCGATGTCAAGTTTTTTTTTACAGATTTAATTTAAATCATTACACCATTATACCAAATTTCTGTAAATCTTCGCACCCATATCTTAATGCATCCATTAGATGAGAGAATTCATGTTCAAGAGAATTTGTATTTTCATCACTTACTTCATCTTTCTTCCAAGAATAATTTGAAAGAGATTCTATTGTATGTTCACATTTAGGGTGTACTATAATCTCGTAATCCTGCAATTTTTGAATACCACCTAAAACACTACCAGTTCCTTTTTTTGCACCTCTTATTCCTCTAAGCCCAAGAAGTTTTAATTCGTTTATAGTGCGAGGGTCTTCACTATCAGCCCTGATTACACAATTTCCAAAACCTGCCGTAATTAAAGCATTTGCAATTTTTCTATTTTCCATTTGTCTTTCATAGTATTCATAGTAAATATAGATTTTGTAATTTTTCTTATCTGCATATGCTCCAACAAAAGCTGTAGGGTCATTATAACCAAAATCCATTCCGTTACAAGATACAAACGAAGGCAAACCTCTTGCATCTTTGTCCCTACACTTCTTTTGTACAAGTTCATCAATGTCAAACTTTTCTTCCTTCCAGTTCGTATATACAAGTCCATCGACAACTCCCCATTCTCCCTCTCCTTCTATTCTATAGCGACGAGGGTTTTGATGTTTCATTGTTTCAAAAAGCTTTTTGTCATCTTCTCCTAAAAACTCATTACATTTATAATTTGTAGTCATGGCTAAAACGCTTTCATCTTTTACATCAAAAAATCTTTTTTTAATCCAATGCCTATCAGACCATGGATTAAATGTCATTGTTATCTGCTTGAACATACCTTTGGGGAGTTCTCCTCGAATAGACAAATCAATCTTATTAAAATCAGATTCACTTCCTACTTGATAGGCTTCTTCAAACCAGACCCAACACAAGTAACCTTTGTCTGCTACAATAGATGTAATATTTAATGGGTCGTCAAGACCTCTAAAATAAATTTTTTGACCACTAGGATTGTATGTTAATGTAAAATCTCCTCCGGGTATTTTCCATAAATGTCTTACACCTAATCTTTCCATAGCCCATATAAGCTGAGCTCGTGTTGAGTTTTTGTTAAGGTATACATGTTTTCTTATCACTAAAAGATTAGGAAGTAATCCATATTTATGAAAATACTTCATCATCATAAAAATATACCATATTGCAGTAGTACAAGATTTCTTACTTCCTCTTCCACCTTTTACAACTCGATAACGACCTTTGAAATTCCAAAAATCGTCATATCCCTGCCCCACAATCTTTGAAATAGATGTACATTTTTTTTCAGTTTCCATAATTATCCACTCTACCTAGTTTTTTTGTTTTAGATTCTTAAATTTGTTTATATCAATAAACTCTACATTATCAGCTTTATATTTGAAATATTCTTCTTTTTCGTATGTAAAGAAAAGAATTTTACTCGGAGTTAATCGATTTTTCATTTCCTCAAAACCTCTGTCAAACAACTCCCTTGCTTTTTTGTTTTTCACCAAACCAACGTTTCCTACAGCAACAATGCTGTTACATGGCTCTCCGTCGAAACACCATTCATAAGAATCTTGTGTACTCCAGTTAATTGTAGGAATAACCTTTATACCTTTTTCTTGCCAATATCTAGCTACCCAATGTCTTTTATAAGTCTGCATTATCTGTAATGCCACAGGGAAATCTGTGTATAAAGAAAAGTCAGGGGCTAAAACACAGCCATAACTTAACAATCTTTCAAGATGTTTATTAGGCTTAGTCCATACTGATTCAAATTTGTGGTCATCTTGAAAAAAGTGGACACCGAAATCTTTGTTTTCTTCTAAACACGAACCTTTTCTAACAGTTTCAAACATACACCACTTAGAAACATTAAGTTCTTTTGTAGGTAGTATCTTAGGAAACCCATATTTACCCACTCCTTCAAAACTCGCTTCTGAAAAATTAAAAAAACTCATTTCTTCCCACCTTTTGCACTTTTTCTCTCATTCTTCACTTTCCTTTGTTTTTTAACAGATGTAGAACAAACTCTTTTATCTGCCTTTGTTACTGCTCTTAAAAAATCTTTCTTTTGTTGTTCCGTCATAAAAAAAATCTCCTTATATCTCTTCCATAGTTAACACACTTCTATCAAATACAACAATCCTACGCCTCCCAGTTGTTCCAATTTTCCTTACAACGTTATATCCTAGCATGTGTGCTTTTATAGTTGCATAGTTTCTCCTATGTAATTCTTCCATTTTTGCAATTTCTTTTTTTTGTTTTTCAGTGCCTTTTTCTTCAAACATTTTAGCTATTTTATCATAATCAATAACTTTTGCTTTTTTATTCAACATTGCTCTCGTAACATAGTCTCCATAATTGGTTGCAACCTCCTTATCTCCTTGTGCAAAATATATTCCTTCTCCATTCGCAAATCCTCCTATTCTTCCTCCTACATAATTGAACTCATTTTCAAACTGCATTTTTGCGATTTCTTTTGCAGAAAGAGACTCTCCGTCTTCAAGTCCTCTATAAAGAACATTGTTCTCCCCTCGTTCTTTTACCAATTTATTAAATTTATCCTTAGAAACAAACTCTGGCTTCCCATTAAGATTGTGCTCATACACATATAATTGAGCTACACTTTCTCCTCCAATTTTTAAATAATCTGGCAATTTGTCAAATTCTTGCGTAAACTTTCTTGAAGATTCCCAAAGGTCTCCTGAAAATCTCTTTGCGTAAGATGCTCCTCTTCCTCCCATAATCACCCCTCGGCAGATATATCATCTACAAACGTTATCTGAGACAGAGCAATATTGTTATCAGATTCAATTTGTGTCCTATCACTCCACTTGAATCTGTTTTTCATATTGAATATCCATGTTGCCGCATTTATTTTCTGTGTTCCAAGAGAACCTGCTCTTCCTAATTTTTCCCACCAAGCCTGTGATAATTCCTGACCAATATGATACGCTTTCTCAAACTCTTTATGTTCTTTTACCCATCTAAAAAAAGTATCTTTTACTATTCCAAGATTAGCGCATACTTCAATTACAGATTCGCCATTTTCAAACATTTGTGGCAAGTTCTTAGCATATTCTTTTTTATACTTAGTTGCCCTACCCATTTATACACCTCTCTCTGAAATACCCCTGTACTTTTCGGAGTCCGATTTTTTATTTTCTCTTTGTAACATCAAATAAATCTTCTCTTTTTCCTATATTTTTTATTGCCTGATTATACGCTTTTTCAACCATTTCGCTTAATGCTCCCCACTCTTTCCCCCATTTCTGTTTTTTCGTTGTTGCAATACTTGCTGTCTTTTTTTTTATATTCAGACGGAGATAACTTTGCTTCACTTTTCATGGCTTTTACAGACCTTACTTCGCTTCTCTCTATAGTCTTTACCATTTCAGAAAATGTTTTTCCTTTTGTTGAAACATAATCTCTTGCAGAAAGTCTTCCACTGCCTTTTGACCTTGAAGACATAAAAACCTCCTTTTCCCTAGTTAACCATAGGAATTTTTATACCTATGATTAACTAGGTTTTAACCTACAGTTTTCCAAGTCGATTTGTATTGATTTTATCTACAAGGACAGCAAGTCTTTTTACGTTAAGTTCTGTACCTACGAATTTCTTTCCATTCTTAAAGGCTTCTTTACCTACAAGACCTTGCCCCATACACAAATCTCCAATGCACTTGTAATCAACATTTGCACAAATCCATTCAACACATTCTTCTTCGTCCAATCCCTCGAATGGATATTCGCCAAGTTCATCATTCTCGCATACGAGAACAAAACATTTGCAATTAGGCTTGTGATAATATGTTGTGTTGAATACACGAACAGAAGAGTATCTTTGCTTACAGGCTTCAATGAAAGAGTTCTTATTAGACTTGAAAACTTCAATAAAGAGTTTTCTAGGCTTTATTTCATCGATACACTCAAAGAAACGATTGTAAAAAGGCTTGTAGTCAGTTTTCTTTTCATCTCCCTTGTCAGCCTTAGTATAAAACGAGTTAATATTCGATAAGCTGCAAGGCGGGTCAGAAAAAATCACATCTGCTTCCTTCATAAATTCAGGAAGAGGGTTAAAAATGTCATGTACTCTTACAATTCCTGTTCCAACATGAATATCTCCTTCCATGTTGTATTTTTCTTTGAAATTACCATAATCCCAATTTGCCATAGACTTTACTCCTTGTCTTTATTTTGGACAGAATCAAAATATTCTTTTTCCAGTTCTATTTGATGCTCTGTTTTCCATGATTTGTTATACTCAACGTTTTCAAACAACTTCTGAAATCCAGTAACATATTTAAGTTTTACAATTTCCTCTTTTTCCATACCAAGCTCTTTACAAATGTCTGCTTCTGACCAGCCATTTTTAAGCATGTTGAAAACAAGATTACTCATTCCTGTAACCGCATGGCTTCCTCTTGCTCGATTATGACGAACTGTAGCAGCCATACGTTCATTCATTGTTTTGTTAATTACAACAATAGGAAGCATACCATGATTTCGCTCAAGAATGTCCTTTTGTGTCTTACAAACAAAATAACGGTGAAATCCGTCAACAATGACATACATGTCTTTCTCTTTGTCATAGACAGTTACAACAGGTTGCGTATACCCATCTTCTTTAATTGAAATATAAAGTAATTGCATCTCTTTTTTCGCAACACTGTTAGGATTGTAGTCATTTGGCGTAACTTTGTCGATTGGAACCCACATTACATTATCAATAGGCTGTTCCTTGTAATCAGATAAATCGAAACAAGCTTTGCGAATTTCTGCAATTATCTTTGCTTTATCCCCACCCTTATTTATAATATTAAGAACATCATCTTTTACAGACATATTTCCTCCTATTTTGAAAGTTCTTTTTTATGCCTTTGCCATGCTCGAACACCCGGATGGGTGTACAAGTTTTCAATCGTAGTAAAGTAATAATCATCAAGAATAATACACCGTACAAGAGTTTTGTAAACTGATTCTTTATCAGGATAGCCATCAAAATCAAATAAAACTCTAAGAACCTTGTCCTTGAATGTTTTTTTATGTTCCTCTTTTACTATGTTATCCACCAAATAAATAATATACTCTTCCCAAGAGGAGAACATTTCAGGAAGTGTTTTGGGAATACAATCTGCAACAGTACAGTGTTTTATCGTATTTATTCCTTTTAATCGTGCCGCAGCCTTATTCCACATTTCAGGTTCGAGTTCTTGCAAATATGCAAGACTGCTTAAAGCTGTTTCGTGATTAAGGTTAGATACTCTCATTCGGTTGACAGGTACGCCATGCGCATACATAAAATCATAAATGCGGTTATAATCTACCTTATTGTCAAAAATAAATTTCCAAATATCTGTATACGACCAATCATAAAGAGGATAGAAAACTATATGTTTTTTCTCTTCTCCGTCCCAGCCTTGTAAAGCTCCATAAGTAATTTCTTTGTAACATCGAGAACCTGTTGCTGCTAAAACTCTTTTTGGAGATTCTTCTCCTCTAACTCCGCCTATAAAAGCGCAGTCTTCATTTTCCCAAAAATGATTACATACAGCTCCGAATATTTCTCCAAATCTCATTGTACCAAATACATTTTCTTTGATAGAAATAGGCTCTTTCTCTCGTACCCAATTTCCACCTTCTTCCCAACACCACAACCATTCTTCATCATGATTTGTAGCATTGAAAATTTTGATAGGCATCTGTAACCAAATAGGATTCACTTCTTTTCTGTACATCACACGACGCATATACTCGATTGTGTGTTCCCATTCGATTTCTTGGTCAATAAACATGACATTTAGAGGAAGCCTACCTCTTTGTCGTGCAATGGCTAGGCAAAGTTCAAGGCAGACTGTACTATCTTTGCCACCTGAAAAGTTTACACAAACATTGTTGAATTCGTCAAAGATACGGTTAATTCGCTTAATCGTCGCATCAAAGACATTCTCTTCCATGTATATTTTCATAATCTTCCACTCACAATTACATAATTGTTAAACTCCTCATAAGAGAAGTTTTTTGAAAGTCTTTTAAGATATTTCTTAAACTTTGAATAAGCATAAATAGGAATCTCGTTCTTTGCCAAAGAATGTGCAATAGGTGTGTAACCGTCTTTTGCAAACATTAAAAAAACAAAAGCTCCTTTATTTGCAATTTTTTTTATATCTTTAATCCTAGACGGCTTGATATATGATGGACTATTGTAAATACTAATAATAGTATCATACCTTTCATTCTTTGGCATTTTTTCAAATTTACAACAATAACATTTCTTGTCACCAAACTTTAGAACAAGTTTCTTCAACATGTTAAAACTCGGGTCTACTCCAACATAATCAATATTTGTTTCACCTTTCATTTTATACAAATCTAACAAAAGACCTGTTCCACAACCAATGTCAAGAACTTTCCCTCTTCCTAAAGGCAGTTTTCTGGCAACGTCAAAATCTTCTTTTTTGTATTTCTCAGCAGAAAAAAACTCATCATATTTTTCTGCTACAACGTCGTAAGTATCTTTCATTTTTTTTATTCTCCAAGTATTTCTTTTACCTTTTCCAAAGATAAAGTAAAATTCGAGTAACAGAATGGACACATAAAACTTACTCCACTTAAATGTTTTTCTGTTTCTTCAGGAAGAACTTGTTCATTCTGCAAAGCGTTATCAAACTGCTCTACGTTAGGATTTTTTTCAATATATGGCTCTTGTGGCTCATTCTGAGTATAATCTTCATTTGAAGATTCGTAACCATTCTCTGATTCTTCAGCAAAATTAGGAATATCTAAACTATCTTCATGATGCTCATTTACCCAAGTCTGTTCAATAGAACTATCATTAAAACCTGTTCCTGTATCAAGAGGTTCATAATTTCCTCCAAACGAAAGAGGTGTTCCTGTCGAAGTATTATGCTCAATATGCTGAGAAGGAGTTGAAAAAATCATTCTTTCCGTTTCTTTTACAGCATCTTCTTTTTTCTGGAACTCAAAGTTAATTTTATCAAGATGAATATTAAGGTCAGAAAGATTTATATTACAATCTTTTGCAAAGAAGTTCAAAGAACCTTCTGTAATTTTACCATACCTTGAATTGACCTGTAGCATTTTTTCTTTTGCTTCAACTTCATCTTTAGCAGAAACAATTACAACAGGAATGGTTTCAATTTCAAACCCTTCTGATACAAGCTCTTTAAGCGCAAGATAACGAGATTTTCCATCAAGAATAATATTCCCTTGTTCCCAAATAAAAATAGGGAATAAAAAGCCATTATCTACAATAGATTTCTTTAATCGACCAATATCATAACCTGTACGCCTTTTTACATCTGTCGAAAAAAACGAAAGCTCTTCAAGCGTCTTAGAATCTTTGACGTCGCATTTGTTTATAATTTTCTTTTCCATATCTTAGTAACCCTGACTTATTTTTAATAAGATTGAATTGCGTTCCATAAGCATAGTTTTTCCACAACAAGGACAGACTACAGAACACATTCGACTATTCCTATCTTTCACAACATTCTCGAACTTATCAAGATTTCTCTCTTCAAAATCTTTAATATCTTTTTCAGATGGTGTAGATTTTTCAAAAGTTGGGATATGCTTTATAGTTGTTTCTATAGGTTTTGGAGGTAAAACTTCGACAGGTTCAATCTTCGATAATTCAGGTTCAAATCGAATATCTATCGTATTGAAATCAAAATTTAATCCTTTTGTAAAATTTACAAAAGAACCATTTGTAATATCTCCGAACCTAGAATTTATACGAAGCAATTTTTCTTTGGCATCTTTCTCATTTTCAGCCTCTATATAAACTACAGGAAGCTCCGGGATTTGATACCCTTCATTCTCTAATTCTTTTAAGGCTATCTCTCGTCCATGTCCATCGAGAATGTAGTTTGTTTTTTCACATTTCCAAACAAAAAAAGGAAAGCTAAACCCAAAACGAAGTATAGATTTTTTTACTTTCTCTATATCTTCAGTTTCCCTGTATTTTAGCTTTCCCTGAAATTGAGTAAGCTTGTTCAATGGTAAATAATCTCCAGTTGAACAGGTAATTAGTATCTGAGTTATCATATCTATATAATAACTCAGATACTAAAAATCGTCAATATCTAGTACATTTTTTTAAATTCTGTCAAGCCAGTATATTTTAGGAACTCTATTAGGGTCTTCAATCAAAGCCCTATTTAGAATCCATGTTGTATTCATAGGGTCTCCCATAGACCAATACTGTTTATCGTCTACGCATAATACCGTATAAACAGTTTTCAACATCTTTTGCCGCTCTCCATATTTTCTTATAAACAAAACCCATTTTTCAAACTCTTTTCTTCTTTTTTTGCAAGAATCACAAAACCCGCTACACTTTCCATCTTCCTTCATTTTCCAACAAGGAAAATCAACTATATATTGGTGAGGGCAGAAATTTGCCATAGTTGTTGAAGACTTCCAATTATGTCTTCTTATAAACTCCCTAAAGTCATTAAGCTCTTTTTCTGTAGGTCTAGGAAAATCGGCAGGTAGCACATGTCTTCCGTAGTTTGTCCAATTTGTAACATTATGAATTTCTTCGGAAGTTTTCTCAATAGGCTTTTCTAAAACAACTTCTTCACAATAAGCCTTCCCATCAACCACTCCTGTAACGATATAACGAAGTATATCATTGTTTTGATTAAGAAAAAGAACCTGAGATAACAATCCTTCTTTGTTACAAACAGATTTCAGGAATTGTTTTTTTTCTACATTTGCACTCCCTTCACAAATGGTCAATATACCCACATCGAATAAATTTACATTCAAGTCACTGAGTTTCATTTCCCACCTCTTTCATTGTCATTATGACCTAATGTAAATATATTACAATAGTCTTCAAAAAGGTTATTTTCTTTTAGGAAAGAAAATAAATCGTTTATTCTCTTTTCTAAAACCCACTTATTTTCATCTTGTGTCATCTCGAATTCAATTCTTTTGAGACTACAAGGAAATGAAGTTTCTTTGTAGTCTGCAACCAAATATTCAAAAATATTTATTCCTGTACAAAAAGAATAAATATAATGCTGACTTCTTTTTACATAATTATAGCCTTCTGTATATTTTTTTGTAGTCTTAATATCAACAATTTTATTAGGAAATAAAACGTCAATATAACCAAATAGATGGTATTCGTTATCGCCGAAAACCATGTCTTTCATAACCCTTACCTGCTGCTTACCACCTTTTATAATACTTGCCATTTTACAAACAATATTAACAGCAGTTTCCAATTGAAATCCTGTGAATCCTTTTTGAAAATACTGATTGGTAACAAACATTCTAAACTGCTCATTATCCATTTCATTACATTTACAAACAAGGTTTTCAAAATCTATTCCTCTTTGACAAGCCTCTGATACAGGACGTTTCTCTCGTCTTATCATAGAAATAAAATCTTGCTTTGCACTTTCTTTCCAATTTTTAGGGCATGTCATATACCAATCAAGCCCATCAAGCAAGCTACTTGTAATAAGATATTTCATATCCTACTCCTCATAAAGTGTCGAAATCTTTTTCCCATTTGAATCGACTTCAATAATTTTAGCCACATTCCCAAGTGTTGAAACAATATATTCAATATCGCCTCTAGTTAACCAATCGCAAAGTTCCGAATCTGTATCATCGTTGTAAATAATCTTTGCATCGTAAAATCTCAATGTATTGTCATCACGAAAATCCTTTGAAAACATACCCATTCCTCAAACTACCAACTATCCTGTAGTTAATTCTACAGGATAGTTTTAATGATTACCACTTACCTAAAAATACAGGTTCAGATTTGTAATCATCAGCAAACCTAAACAAAAAAGATTCTATCGCATAGTCTTGTGTGTAGAAATACACCCAAAACATATTTTTGTTATCTGTAGCAACCTCCCAACCTTTCACAGTTGTCAATTTCAAAGCTGTAAAGCGTTGTCGAACATACATCTTTGCCTTTTCAATCTGCTTGCTTACCTGATTATCTGTCATGTTACGCCTCCGTTACTTCAACAATATATTCAGCCAAATCAAGTCGATAAACATCTGCTTTTTGATTTGAAACTGGATGAAGCTCAGCAAGAATTCTACCATGAAAAACTCTCGTTCTCACCATATTATATCCTGTAAGCTCTGTAGCGTTAAAGAAATCACCTTTCTTGTAAAACTTGATAGTCATCTTGTATCTCCTTACCTTGTCTTTCAAGGTTTTCTGTTTAGTACTCTTTTTAAGTACCTTATATTTATATTATGCCATAACTTTTGGTATTTGTCAATAGAAAAATACAATTTTTTTTTACTTTTTTTTCTGACTAAAATAAAGCACCTATCTAAGATAAAATAGGTGCTTTTACAAAAAAACGGAAAGAAAGTTGTTTTATTACATTACCAAAAGAAACTCTTTATAACACTTTTCAAAATCCTTTTCAGGAACAATTTCAGAAATCTTGAGCTTCATAATCTCTTTTATTTCTGTATAAGAACACCCAAGAAAATCTGTCATAGTTCCATCAACTTTCTTTCCATACTTACCAGAAAGCTCTAGTAAGTAATCATCTAACACTTCAAAATCTCCGTCATAATCATACATAACAAACCTCTTACATCTCAAACTGTCTAAAACAATCAACACAGCAAAACGTCCATGTATCAGGCAATTCGCAAAAGCAATACTTGCAAAAATTCTTTTTGCAAGTTTCTCTATCTTCGCTATCTTCGCTATCAAGAATAACATCATTGTCTTTTACGTTTTTCATCACTCAACCTCCAATACATATTCTGCTATAAACATTGTTTTTGTTTTTTTGTTATCAGAACGCACAAAAGTTTCCATGTGCCCTGAAATTGTAACGTTCTTATACAACCCAATACCTTTTTTTATTGCCTCTTTGTAAGCATCTTTCGTAAGCAAGCAATTAAGCTCAACTATGCGTGAATAATCATTTCCACTTAAACTAGAACCTCTGATTTTCAAGCTAGCTCCATAATCTCTTTCAAGTTCTTTAAGATAAAAAACTTCACCAGAAAAAGTCCATTCATTCATTGTCATTAAATTTGCCATATAAAACCTCTTCAAAAGACACACAGCATTTAAGCTGCGTGTCTTTTTTTTTATTCATTGATACCACAGAAGACTGTAGGTAATTTATCGAAAATACAACCGCTATCTCGAAGATATGCCAGAAACTCTACAAACTCTACAGCCTTTTTGTAAGCATGAAGAAATTTGACGCACTTTTCTTCATCAAAACTCTTACTCTCTTCTTTTATATTAAGAGTTATCTCAAACTTTGAAACATCTTCTTCGTTACACTTAATTTCAAGTGCAGGAGTGTATTCGTTGTCAGGAATACACTCTAACATCAAATCATCCCATAAAAAATATGGATTTTTAACATCATATCCACATTCCTTTGCGTAAGCTGAGAAACACTTTGTTTCTTTTTCAACCAAGCAAACAATCTGTTCAGGATTATCCAAAATTGTAATAAACTTTCTCATACCAAGTCTTCCTCATCAGCATCATCTTCTTCTTCATCTTCATCTTCATCATTCAAGAATGAACACATTGAAAAATCATAGCCATAACGTTCGCACGCATAAATTTGCTCAACATCGTGATATTCAGTTCTTGAAAAAAGAATATCATTTAATGCTTCTTCGTTGTAACCATTTATATCAGTTACAAGTATGGCTTCCGCTTCAGTGCAAATTTCATTTGAAATTAAAAAATCCCAAATTTCTCCAACTCGGTTCATCTTAGAACTCCTTACCTTGTCTTTCAAGGTTTTTATACCTATTCAACTACGAAGCCTAACTCTATAGCAGCTTCTTTAGTCATTTCTGATTCTTCAATAATTGATACTTCAGCAGTAGCGATTATTGATAACAAATTCAACTTACCATCTCTATAGTCCTTCCACTGTTGTTCAGATGGTGCTAGATAAAATTCGTCTGTAAGTGCACAACATTGTACATATCCTTCTGAGAATACAATATCATCTTTGTCATCAAACAATCCTGTTTGACTATACAGATATTCTCTAAAGTCTTCTGCATCGTCAAATACCTGTCGGGTTAGGTTTATTCCCCAACTGTTCCCTTCTCCTATCTCTCCATGTTCAAAACTATCTATGTAAGCATCGCCCAAAATAGTTTTGTTTTTTACAAAAATCTTCTTAGCCATTGTTACACCACCCTAAAAATCAACCTTAAACTTATCAGTATCATATTCAGAAATAGGTGTATGCCCTAACACATTTAACAGCTTCATCATACGATTGCGAGTAACTCCTGTACAACTCTTTAAGCTACTAGGGGAAACATTCGCATATACATTGGCTCCGTCTTTCAAGTGTAACTCAACAATTGCAAGAACTTTTGCTACAAAAAAGTCTTTATTTTTTGCCTTGACCCAACTTGTAACCTCATAAGTAGCAGTACCTGCAACCTTATCTCGTGTTCGTGTGTAGAGGTTCACATTCACGCCTTTTGCTAAATCAATTCTAGCACAATACATATCACTGTTGTTTGCATAAAACAAGGTTATCAGTCTTACCAACAGGTCAACTTTCTTATAGTTTCTCGTCATTCCATTACTCCTTTTATTTTACCTGCTCTGCTACCTTATAACAATCGTTATCGTTGTCCCATTCAAACTGGAATTGATTACCATCTTTGTCTTGCAACAACAAGTTCTCATCAAGCAACAGATACTGTTGTTCAAGTACTTCATTAAGTACCAACTCAAAGTCGATATATTTAAGCAAGTAATACTCTACAATAACATCATTGTAGTCAGAATCGTACTCAATATCATGCTCAAACTCTCTCACGTTATTCGCAACAAAAGAAATGAAACCTTCTTTGCTGCTCCATTTATCATGGAGATACTTGTTAAACTCATCTCGTTCTGTCTTAAAACAGAATTCTTTCAATTTATCAAGGTCAACAGTAACTTCTACACAAAGTTTATCTGTTGTGAAGTTATAGTATGCTGGACTATCAATTCCATTTAATTCACCAAATTCCAAACCAACAGGGTTGTCTTGAAAGCTGTCCTTCATAGCATCAACACAAGCTTGTGCCATCTTTAGTTGATAATTACTCCAGCCATTATTCTTACAATCGAATTCCCATTCATACCCATCATCAGGAACTTCGCCGTAACAATAGTCATACAGCAAATCACTATGATACAAAGATGATTCATAAAAGCCAGGAAAGATTTCCGAACTAAAATTCCTGTAAACAAAAGTTGTCTTCACAATGTTACTCCTCTATCTCAAACCCTGTTAACTCATAGAACTTATCAGCTTTTTGCTGGTAATCCTCTACTTCATCTCTTGACACATTCAATGTAACATGGCTATCCATATAGTTAAAAAATACATCAAAAGATTCTACATTCCCAAAAACATCTGCCAAAGCTTGTTCTATAGCTTCGAACCAAATACTTTCTGCCGTAAGTTCTATTCTTTGAGCTTTCAACTCATCAACAGCATTTGAAAAGTACTCACTGCTAGTCAACTTATCAAAAAGCTCTTCAATATCCCATTCACCACAATGTAATAACCTACAAACAATAAATTCAGCCGTTGTCATACTACCCCCATCCACACCAACTATAAAGTCAGTGTGGATATGTTGAACTTTTACTTGTTAGTAAAAGGAACTTTCATTCCTTTGCTTTCAAAGTAACCCTGCACCCTTTCAGCAAAAGCAACCGCTTCGTTCAAAGTCTGAATGTACTCACTTACAGTCTGAGTTTGAACATCTATGGATGAACATCCGTGAAAGTTCACTCCAATTTCCATCACCTCAAACTCAACTGGAGTTCCACGAAACTCTTCATAACTTTGTTCAAGATAAACACGAACAGCGTACTTCTCCGCATTTGAATAACGTTTGGATTTTACAGCAAACGACTTCCAAGGTGTTTCACGAACCCCTACACCACTCTCAATCCCAAACTCGAAATTCTTGTCTTCAAAAATAATCGAATCCATCTTGTATCTCCTTACCTTGTCTTTCAAGGTTTTTATCACTCTGTTAGAATCCTCTGCATTTTTTATATTGCAAAGGATTCTTTCTTATATTTCTTACAGTTTCTCAATAACAGTAGGCAAAACCTCTTTCAGATTCATTGAGTTCAACTTCTTCACGAAGTCCATACCCATTTTTTGAGCCGCAAACCACTTTTCTGCTTCTTCACCAGAAACAAAACCGTATGCACCCATATTTATTCCCCACTTACCAGTGCGACGCAACCCTTTGTACTCCTCTGATACCTCTGGCAAGTAGCGATTATCACCTTTCAGAAAGAGAATTCTATCACGACTGTCCCAAAATGGCTCAGGGCATCTATAGCCAAATGATTCAACCATAGCTCTGAATTCAACAGTAGCTTCTGCAACCTGCTTCTTGAAATCCTCAAACGTTGTGTTCTCTGTAATTGTAATTGTCATCTTGTATCTCCTTACCTTGTCTTTCAAGGTTTTCTGTTTAGTACTCTTTT
>ERZ842401.4367-NODE-4367-length-16524-cov-3.734532_pt1 | contig 16524 bp, 10 predicted proteins | sample MGYA00521270_ERZ842401 | MGnify/ENA primary metagenome ERZ842401 (study PRJEB31892, sample SAMEA3878208) | bioreactor metagenome | biome: Moose rumen | place: Sweden | collected 2011-10 | study: EMG produced TPA metagenomics assembly of the PRJEB12797 data set...
ATGAACTTCCCACCTTAAAGTCTAGGTATGATAACATTGTCGGTCTCATCGTCATCATCGAACACATGACTATCAAGCCTGTCAAACGTTGATAAGCATGGCATCAGTACCTCTTGATTTATGAAGTCATATCGACCATAGCAGATGTCACGGAACCGCTCAAGCATGTCAACCTTATTGAGCGATGAGCCACCTGTATAAGTGTAGTAGTTCCTAGTAGCTTGTGAATAGAAGTACGCCTCATAAGGTGTAGCACCAAGGTATGTTAGACCCAATGCTGGCACCAGCTTATCTAACGTCGTTATACCCTCCGTCTGCTGCAGCTTGCAGATGTATTCACTTGTCATACGATATGTATTATCACCTATGGAGAAATCAACACTCTCTGGCGCCTTGTACGCCGACTGCAAGTCCCTGTTCTCGGAAGTGAGCGTCGTTATACCATCCTCAACTGCAAGTGGTATGGTAGAGATTGTCTTTACCACTGCTGGAAGCGTCGTAAGAAGCTCCGTGAATATTGGTATTGCATACCTGCGCATGCTCTTGTCCTCGCCTATAGTACCAGCCTCAAGACCCTTGCCAGCATTAGGTACTGTTACAAGGCTAAACACCTTGTCATCACCACAAGCAGTGAGCCCTATTACTGGGTCAGACTTAAAGTTACCCAAGAACTCATTGAGTGGCATCTTGTTGCTACGTTTAAAACGGTCATTGACCAAGAAACTGTATTGCCAAGCACGCTTCTCCTTGTCAAGACCTGGTGCACCAGTCCATGAGATGAGCCTGTACCCATAGCCATCACAAGCATGGTATGCTTTCTCCTCATAGCAGCAGTTGAAGCCTGTTTGATTAAGCAGCAGTGCTTGCGGCGTTACAGCGACAGGTCTCATATATTTTCTCTGTAAGCCCCTCTTGACCTCCACAGCTGTATATGGCGTAGCCACACCACAGAAGTCAGAGCCAAGTACTACGATGTTACTCGCCTCGCCATCGACTATCTTTGTGTCCTTGCAGCTAATCCATGTGGTCATGCCGACTGATGCAGTCCTAGACAGCTGCCAGTCAGCGTCGATTATGTAATCTTGGAATGGCGGCGTTGGGAACACTGGCTCTGATACCCCGATATTTTCATTTCTGAAAGGCGTCTCATGCAGGAACGTATCTGCACCTATAACAGCAGCAACATTGTTGGGTAGCACCTTGTTGTCAGATGTCCCGCTGCACATAGCTTGGAAAAAGTGATTAGTATCATTCAGATATGTGCTAAGCTTATCTGATATTGATATAGTTGGATGGCAGTCAACTGACTTAAGCAGTGCACATGTTTGTGAGCTGCCCCAGCCTTCTTGATACATGTTCACTCTAAAATCGAACTGCTTGTCAGACACTGCAGCCTGCACATGTTCATCCTTGTATGACAACCCCGATGCACCAAAGCATGGGTACATAAAGCACTCTGACTTGGTGCCGTACTTGTGCTTAGCCTCAACGTCAACATTGTGCCGTGACAGCGACTGTGTGACCCTAGCGTTCAATGTATCTGCACCAAGCGCTTTGAACAAGTCATCCAACTCATTCTCAAAGAACTCCATCATAGTAGCGCTGATGCTAAGCGTCTGCAGCACTGCAACCATAGCAATGGCACCTACCACGCCACCTATATTGCCACCACCAGAGGCAAGAACTGATGGTAATGTCATATTAGAAGTATACCCAGCAGTCTTCTCAAGCCACTTTATTAGTGCTTCAATGCCCATTCTCTCAAGATGTACCTGCTGCTTTGTAAGCGCCTTCAGCATGAGCGTTATGGTTATCTGGGCTACTTCTACATGCTCTGTGGTAGCTGACTGTGCAACACATTGTGCTACGAAGTTATGGTTCACCCAGCCACTCCCAGCCTCAACCTTCTGATTACTACTTGTAGAGTAGAACATGTCGAGCGACTTCAATACAGTCACAGATGACTTGCAATCAGGTATTGCACCAACCGTTGACATCTCGCTTGCCACCATGCTATCAAGATTGTCAAGGAAGTAATCGGAGTATTTCTTACCCTTATCAGACACCGTACTCTGTGACTGATGCGCATTGACATGTAGCTTGTCAGAAGCGAACTCATTGGCTGCCACCATAGAGACACATAGCAAACCAAGCATGCCATCATCCGCAGTAGTCTTTTGTTGGCTCTCCTGCCGCACAGTAACCTTGTCAAACGTTATACTCGTATCATCCTGTGGAGCAACGGACTTACCTTCCTGTCTGTCATCCATTACCGAGTGGCCAACCTTTGCATCATTAGTTCCAGTCAAGTCCGTCTCTTCTTCGTGCTTTGTGCTATTGTAATGCACATAGCCATACTGCCCAGCAGTCTGTTGCAGGTATTCACACACAGTGAACTTAGGCGCCACGCCATACAAGAATGGCTCACCGCCAAGCGCAAAGAATACATGCATCAGAGTGAGCACAGTGCCCTCAATAGCATCAGTTTGCCCAACTGGACTTGGGAATATACTTGACATAGTCCTAGCAAATGGTATGTAGTCAGACAGTATACGTGATGAGAATGACCCACTTTCATATTTGCATGAATAATTGGATGTTATTGGCAGCACGACACTCTTGAAACCCACACCATTCCACACAAGGTGAGATACTATGCCACTAAGCTCCTTTGTTATATACCATTGTTGCTCCGCAGTACCTACTACCATCTCATTTAGCTCATATACAGCATTGTAGTCTGTTACGCTTTTTGGAGTGCTGTCAAGTGCTGACAATGGGAGCACGGTGGCCATATATCCATAGGTATCATCAAAATATTGTGATGGCAATTCGCCACCAGTAAGGTCTCCATTCAGACCAATGAAGCCATAGCCTAATATCTGGCATGTCACAGACCCATTCTCAACTATAAAAGCCCATTGGTTCAAGTTCTTGTCATAATGGATGCCGAATAGTATCTTTCCATCAATTACAGTAGCAGTCACAGCCGCACGTGATAGCACGTTCACAGCCTGCAGCATGTCATAAGTACGCAAAACAGTTGGTCTCGATGGGTCAGCCAGCATGCTGCCTATATCGACATGCTCTATAGATAGCTCAATATCAGCGACTACAGTCATATTGTTAAGTGGGTCCATGTTAAGTGGGTCCATGAACTTAATATTGATGCCACTACCAGACAATGATGTGGTCCAAAACAAAGCATGCTGGCCAGAGCCATAAGCATTTGTGCAGCCGAAGTGCTCAACACTTGATGGGAGCACATCAGCACGTGGCCAAGATGATACATCCTTGAATATGTCACCATACCAATCGTCAAGCTCTTCTATCTTTTCCCTAAGCACAAGTTCATGTTTCAGCAGGGCTAGCACGTGGTCAGCATCTATCCACCAAAAGCTCTCCGTAGCTTGTGTAGTGTCCCACTGCTGGCGCAAAAACTGGAACTCATCATCAGCCACCACAGCATGTATAACATGGTCACCTATCAGTGGGTCGCTGACATTAGTATACTTAAATAGCATCTTGCTAACCGTACCCGAAAAGAACAGTTCATCAATAGGCAACTTGTACAGTGTACCATCAACTTCGACCTGCAATGTGCTACTGTCTATATATGTAAGATGTGCATTAGTCTCCCTATATGCACCTGCTGCAAGCACAACAAGCTCATAGGCATCAAAGCCAGTAAACGAGATGCGCGCTTTCTCATCATCAGCCTCTATTGGCTCGTACTTCTTTGACTGGTACACTGCAACCTTCTGCGGAACACTGTACGTGGCCTCTTTCCCATTGGCAAGCTCCACCACCGCCATGCCAGCGGTGTATGACTTGAGGCTATAGTTGGCACCGTCCTTCGTGATTACCGCTGGGTATGCACCCGTGAGTTTGTATGTGAGCCTCCCAACAAGAGCCGCTCTCCACAGTGATAGGTTATCCAGTTCTATTGGGTCATCATCAGGGTGCCGCTTGAACGTGAGGTCATAGCCATCATAGCTGAAATCTGCAGACGTGCTCAACGGGGCTGACTGCCACATGCCATTTCTTATGACAAGCACACTCATCATGTCAACACCGCCCATTCCATTCTGCTTCCCAATGCTAAGGCTAATGTCCTGTGTTGACATGTAATTTGTGCCCTCGTACTTGTTCTCAATGCTGCCGATTGTGACAACGAGGCTATTCAGCACGTTGTTCTGCACATTCTCATAGAAGTCATGCCCAGCTGCCTTGTACTTCGTCCAACTCGTGTCAACTCGTGACACGACCTTATATATGTCGGCGTCTCCACTAATGGTTATATTGTTATTCATACTCGACGTAAAGTACATGTTTCCATAGTCTGCAGATGCATAGATGGTGCTGCCCATAAATATATGACCAGGCATAAAGAAGTTGGGCTTCTTCTCACCGTCAGCCACGGGCTTGCTATAGAATAGTGCAGCAAGTCCATTGCCACTGTCCTTGAGTGTCATGTATATCGCGCCAGCCTGCTTGGTCTTGTCTATGACTGCAGACTGTAATTTCACCTTGAAAGCGTCGATGCCACGGAATGTTGCACCATCACCATTGCGGTCAAGCCATATCCTCTCTGTGTTGTCCACCGTGGCGTATGTTGTACTATACAGCACGTCGCTGAAGTCCGTCACCAAGGGCTGCGCGTGCAGCTTGTCATCAGCCTTGCTATATATCTCAATCTTGTTCAACATGCAGCCATATAGCCATGCCGCCCAAGCAGCATGCGGCTCCGTTACCATGCCATCGTGTTGCGTCTCGCTCTTCTGCTCACGCTTCCAGTCTTTCTCAAACTTGAGGCGGCCAAGTGCAGTTGTAATGTTCTGCTTACTGCACTTGATGCAGAAGTTGTCACCACTGCCGCTGCCACTAAAATCAAAGCGGTAGCCAGTAAGCCAGCAATCCAGTGTGTCATTAGGCTCTATCCTAGCGCGTAGCGGAGTAACAGCCATGTGGACGCCTGTCACCTTGCGCTCCACTATGTGCCATGCGGCAGTAGGCACATAATCATCAGGGAGCTCCTCGGTGGTCTCCTCGGTGGTCTCCTCGGTGGTCTCCTCGGTGGTCTCCTCACCTTCTTCTGTGTCAGTGGGTTCAGGTTCAGGAAGCTCAACTGGCGTAGCCTCGACTAGTATGTTCCCATTTAGACTACTATTATTTAGCAAGTCAATGTCACGCCTGCCAGATAGCACCCTGCTATAGGTCAGCTCATATATTACGGGGTCAGCACCTTCGGTATTTATAAGCTGTGTCCACTCATCACTTGGCATGTACCACCCCGCTGGATAGGTGGTATAAGATATTGCGCTACGCCGCCGTCTTCGTGCTGGGTACCACACAGCACCGATGACCATGCAGAAGCTCACCTTGACGCTTACACGCATGCTAAGGCTCGTGTCATTGTATGACACGTTGTACTTGTCAGTCGCATCGTCTGCACCATGATATACCTTCAAATTCCAACCTACAGCATCTCTGTCATATAGCTTTATGGTGGATGACCCTTTGTTAGCCAGATAGACCGATATGCTTCCTGCAGGGCACGTTGCATCTCCAAGATGTATCTGCTCAAGCTCCTCCGCATCAGTGTCAATCTTTCCAAAGCTCCCATACACACCAACCCATACAGGCAGCTCTGTCCTTATGAGGAGTGGGTCCTTCATTGTCAGCCACGACGTTCCAGCGGGTGAGCACTTGACTTGGTTGAACTTCTGCTCACTATCAGCCTTCTCGTGCAATTTGTCAGGCGCCTCGCAGATGATACTTTTAAGAGCCGTAACTATGTCCTTTGTGGACAGGTTTATATCAAGGCTGTCAATGAAATGTTCTATAAGATTGACGCTGAATGTATTTGTGCTACCATCATAAGTCACGGTGTGCTCATTGCCTCCGCTGACAAGATGTGTGCCCCCATCGTTGAGTGTTGCTAGTGACCCATCGGAACCGTGCCATATATGCACACCATCTTTAGTCTCCTTGTAGGCCATGAATACAGTGCCGTCCTCGGATATAAGTGCTGCTGGGTACCATAATTCAAAATCAGCAGACACACGTGATGGCTTGTACTCCATTGTAATCTTCCTGCGGCCATCTGCCATTACATCCATTACAGCAGACCAATCAGCAGCATCTTGCACGCTCGCAGAGTTAGTATATGGTGATATGGTCAATTTATAGTGGCGCCCATCAAGCTCACCCTCAAACACACTCTCACCACCTACCAACTGTGCTGTTGGCTTCAGCTGTCCTATTGGTACAGACACTACGTCTGCCACTAGGTTCAAATACAGCTGTGCATAGTCTTTCAGCTTTGTTGCAGAAGCTACTGGCTCTTTAAGCACCACCATATATGATGGATTATTGTTCAGCTTGTAGCTTACAACCTTAAAGGCAGCTGGCTCCGTGTTAACGAAAACATCATCAAACTCAAATGTGTATACATCATTGCCAGCAGCCCAGCCGTCATGCTCATATCTAAGCGATGATGGGAGCACATGACCTTGGTACTGCTGCCTATTGTGCTGGAACTTAGGCGCCGTTACTGGAACAAGCATGTCACTTGACTTAACATCAAGTTCACTGGTCAAGTCTATATTGTTTTTCTGTCCACCTTCCATAAAGCACCTCCTATGTGTTCAACTGGTCCTGCCCGCTTGCCACACTGTCCAAGAACGCCTGCACCAAGAATATGTGCATGGTAAATGGTATCTCGATGCCAAGTGCCTCGAACTTGATAAGTGTTGCAGCAACTACATCAGTTATGTCGCTTGGGTCTATGAAATATGGAAGTGTATCATAAGTAGCCCTGCCCTTTATGACATCAAGTGCAACACGTGCAGTAGCAAGCTGCATATAGTCTATAGGCTTCTGCTTAGCCTGTTCCTCATCACTTAATGGGTCATTGACATGTACTGGCTGCAGGTTAATATATGACCGCTCAACAAGGTCACTAATAGCCTGCCAATCAATAGCACGTCGGTCTCCACTCATGTCTGGGTACTTTACAAAGAAATCAATGTACAGCTTCAAACAGCATTTGATAAATTGCGCCATGCCACTCATCTGCGCTTGGAACACGCTATCCCTAGTCTGGTCCAATGCTATGACAGCAGCTGCTGACCGCATGTTTTCCATATCGAAACTGGCGTTCTGTATACCAGCAAGCTCATACATAGCAGTCTTGTAGTTCTGTATCTCTGCAGACAACTGTGCATCAAGTGGCGTCGGATTTATGACAGTCATCAAACTGTCAATGGGTCGCGAACTGTCGACATACAGAGCCTCACCAGTGCCATTGGTTATGGCTTTCATAGCAAGGTCAACATCATTATTGAACACTGGTATTGCACCCTTGTAATTGCGTATAAGCACCTGTATCTTAGCCGCAATCTTGTTGACTTCACGCTGTAGCGGGTACAAAAGGTCAAACTCACTTGACGTTAAATGACGTGCAAAGCCTACGTCCCACTGGAACGTCGTCACGAGCACCTCATCAAATGGGTACTCATGTGCTGGCAGCGTCTTATTGTTTATTGTTACATATACCTTATGCTCTGGGCAGTTAAAGTACATCTTGAAATCGCATGTGTTGCGGCTTGCAAGGCTGTCTATGATGACCTTTTTCTGCTCATCATCGCAATCAACAAGATAGCGAAGGGCCTCCGACACGGGGAAAGCATAATCCCTGTAAAGCATCTGCACCACACGCCGCTTGTCAAACTGGCTCTCGAACATACCAATCTCATAGTCATTGCCCTTTACAAGGCTGCCAGTAAATGGGTCAATGAACATGTGTGCATAGCCAAGCACCGCTGCATTATGGAAGCACTCAAGCGTTGACCTGTTAAGGTCATCATTGCGTATAAACATGCGCAATATGCGCTCAACCTCATCCTTGTAGACTATGAACTCATAGCTCTGGTCCTCGGATATGAGCATCGGCGTAAAGCTAATAGTACCCAAGCGGCTCGTAATCTGGTCAACAATCTGCTTCAAGTAATTGTAGCTCTGACCATTGCCAACGTCCTTGCGCTCTTGGTCAAACCTAGTAAATGGCACCGTGTTGTAGCTCGTCTGATTGAACTCACTTGCCTTTAGGCTTGGGAACATCTTATTGTAGAAAGCACATACTTTCAAATATTCCCTGCTATACTTGTTCTCAATAATCGAATTGAGCCTATGGAAATCGCTGCTTATCCCGCTAGGTATCTCCCAGTCATCACCTTTCTCACCAGGGTACATGGTAGGCCTATACTCCGCGTTGACCTCATCATAGACATATTTAACCTCTGTCATAGCTACCTCGTACTATGTTTCCTTATAAAATCATTAAGCGCCGTGTCATCATCCAAGTGGTTGAAAATATCATCGTCAAGCTGCTTCAATGCGTCTGACTGCAAAGCCTTGTCATAGGTTAAAGTAACTGTCTTTCCACTCGTGTCCTGTATAACAAGCTGTACACCACTGCCAATAATCCGCGAAGCCTTGACAAGCATCAGCGACAGATAGTCCAAGCTCCATGACAGCTTTGACATGTTGCGCACAGCACGCCTGCGCATAGCCTGCTCCCAATAGATGTCTATCAGCTTTCGGAGCAAACCTTTCTCTTTTATCTTTGTCTTGCTCATAATCACCTCAACGAGCTAAGCACGTCAGCTATATTACGACGTGACACAGCATCAGCATAATATTCATTGAACAACTGCTCAATCTTCTTGTTGCGCGCAGCCCAGTCATCAGGGTTCTCTGCAATGAAGTTAATGATGCGTGGCACCATGACACTGCCAGCCCTCTCCTGCACGATATTGTTAGCTGGCTCAAGTGCAGCTAGCCACTGCTTCAAAGCATTGCGCCTAGGTGCATTAAGGTCATCATCTGGCTGCAAACCTTTATTACGCGGTATGAGATTGTCTGCAGTCTGCTTAGCATGACGTTTTAGCATCATTTGCCTTGTAGCGGGGTACTGCTTACCAAACAATGTAATTGTGTCGAGTGTGTCACCAAGTCGCATGTTATTTGCACCATTTGCCTCAATGTCAGCCTGTCGCAAGGCGTTTTCCTGCTCAAGCAGCTTCTGTTGCGCAACCTCTTTTGCATGACCAGCAGCATTTCTTGCACGTATGTTTTCGGTGCTCTTGCCACCTGTACCCTCATTATGTGACTTTGAGCCACGATTATTGCTACCAACAATGGCATAGAATGTATTACCATCGCCATCAGTGTACTTGTTGATACGCTTACTAAACACGCGCCCATCATCACGAAATATATGCTGACCAATGTCATTCTGTCCAAGGTAGCGACCTTTCTTGTACAACTGTATCTGCTTGTATGGGTCAAGAGACATGTCATAGCCATACAGCTCACGTAAATCAGACAGGTCTTTCTCAAGACGCTTACCAGCAAGGTAGTCAAGTGCATCATCACCATAAAGCACATCATCGTCATCATTGACAATGAACCCACCATCAAGCTCCGAAGCAGCCTGCGCAGCATACTTCGGGTCGCTAAGCATCTGCTCTACAGTTTCTATATACTCCTTAGCTTTCGGGTCAGCCTTAGCACGCTCCATAATCTCCTCGATGGCGCGCTTCTTGTCAGTGTAGCTATCAGCCTTGTTTATGCGACGAAGCAGCGCGGCATTGTAGTCAATAGGACCGTTATCACTACCATCATATCGTGCAGACCTAGCAGCAAGGCTCGGAGAAGCATTGTATATAGCAGCTGTGTCGAAGCCACCCTTTGGCACGTCCTCTGCTGCAGCAGGATAAATTGTATCAAGATACTCCTTACCGAAAGCGTCCAATGCGTCCTCATCACCAGATGCAATCTTATCAAGCATCTCCTGCTTGGCAGGGTCATAGTACACCATGTGGTTCATGTTCCAGCCAGCGACAGGTGCTGTATCAATCATAGGAGTGTAATAAATTGCACCTTTCTTGACATTGTCAACTATCGGAAGCCCAAACTTGTCCTTTACATTGCGCATGAGCTCTCTGCCATTTGGTCCTTTCTTAGGCTTACCCTGTGCATCCAGTACGGGCTCCTGCTTATAGAAATAATGGGCTGCAAGCGGAAATGAATGGTTCTTCAAAGCAGCCCATGCAGCACCATTGTACAGCTGCTTAACCTTTCCATCGTCTCCAATGACATCAAGCGTTGGCACCTGTGTTGGCACTGGACTTTGCCTACCAAGAAGCTGTGAAAAGTCATAGTTGCCACTTGCAACTATGTTATCAAGTATGCCTTTCTCGCGTTTAGTCATACTATCATCTGGAACAAGGTTCACCATGTGCCCATTGATGCCCTCTGTTAGCATCTTACGGAGTGTAACAGGGTCTTTAATTGTCTTGTTGACAATCTTACCAGTATCTGGGTCAACATAGTGCAAGTCAAATGGCTGTGGAATACCACCCTTTAGTGTACGTGAGCCGCCTCTCGATGCTAGCTTCATTGCCACGTCAACCTTATTATCAGATGCACCACCGAGTGTAAATTCACCATAATTGATACGATTAGCACCATCAGCAGGCAAGTCTTTCCAGCTATTGAGATTGTAGTCCTTCTCAATGGGCACCAGCTTCCCATCTATAAGACGCCAGCCAGCGTCTTTAGCCGATGTACCCTGTGGCTTTGCATCTTCTTCAGCCTTATGCCGCACGTGCACCTTTGCTCGTCGTGCATGCTCACCAGCCTTATATTTGTCTTTCGGAGTAGATGCACTGCTCTTGGCAGCCTCTGCCTCTTTTAGCAGGTCAGATGATGCTTCTGCTGCGTCAGCAATATTAGTCAACTCACGTCTCCGCTGACTGTCAGCAAGTACTGATGCATCTGAAAGCAGTGCACCCTTTGACTTCGTGGTGCTTGGACTTTCGACAATGTGGCCTAGCACATCTTTGGTCTCTTTTGAGCTTCCAGTAGGTAGCCTCTCCTTGCTTGCCAAAGATGCTATGCGCTTGTTATTAGCCTCATGTAGCTCATCAAGTGCAGCATCAGCCATCTTGCGTCCTTCACTTTTCTTGCCACCATAGTTCGTCCCATTCTTTGAGCTGACTGAACCTTTTGGCATGCCAATAGCTACATCACTGCCACGTCGTGAACCCGCAGCAGTGTCACGCTTAGCCTGCTTATGCTGCTTGCTGTCTCTACCAAGCTCATCATATTTATCTGCCACTTCATCGTCAGTCTTTTTACCAGCAATCTGTGCAATGATGTCATCGGGTCTAGGTATATTGCTACTATCAGACAGATAGCCTAGTGCTCTGCTAAACTTCTCGCCAACAGTCTCTGGAAACTCCTGTGCGGGGCCCTGTATCGAAGCAGGCTGCTTCTTAGGCTTTTTATGCAGCTGTGCACCTGTGACGTTAAGTGGCTGACTTCCGTCAGCAAAGTTGAGTGTTAAGTCCATATCAAACTCCTATAACATTGAACAAAGCATATCTCATGGCTGGCAGCAAATCAGGGTGATACACCTTGCTATCAACCTCTCTATAAATCTCGCCATTAGGACCTCGTTTTACCACGGTACTATCACACTCTTTGGCTGTCTTACCATCCTTTATAAGAAGCAGACCAGCAGTGCGCAATAGGTCTGCAATCTTATCGTACATAAGAACCTTGTCAGTCTTATGGGCATTTGCAATGTTAAGTGACAAGTCAGCCAAGTCAAATGTGTTTCCATCAGCTAGCTGTATCAATTCATGGTCAAGATGTACATTGATATTAAGGTGGTCAGTTACATGCTGGTCATTATCATCTGCATCCCATAGTATACGCTTGTTAGCTTCGCGTGGGGACATGTATGGTAGGAAGTAATCAAGTGCCTGTCTCCAAGCCTCCTTCACCCTGCCTTGCAGATAGTCAAGCTGGCTAATGGTCCTGTCCTTTATATCAAGCCTGTTGAACTTACAGTTAAAGAACTCATAGCCACGGCCACCATCCTCTTCATTATCACCCCAAGCAATGCCTATGAGTGTATCATTGTCACCCACACCATAGTCAATACCAAATAATACACGAGTAACATCAAGCGTAGGTATGGCTTCACGTGGGTCATAGGTATAATACTCTGGGTATAGTAACAGGTCATCATCATAAGCCCATTCACCATTGTACTCACGACGAGCAAATGGCGTGCTCCAGTCAAGACCCTTATCATGTAGCACTTTATCGACGAACTTCTGACGTTCCTCCAATGCCACTGGGTGTGGGTTATCGCGCCAAGTCCATGAGAAATGGTCAACATCCCATGTTTTCCATGCCATCTCGCCATAGGTACCTTTAATTTGTGGCGGAGTACCTGCACAGATGAACTTGTAATCATTAGCATAATCCATCTGCATAGGCTCAAGTACCTGTGACTGTAAGTATTCAAGAAGCTCTGACTTCAAGTGGAAGAACTCATCAATCACAATTATCTTTGCAGCTTTGCCACGTATCTGGTCAGGGTCCTTGGTATTAGAAAGACCACGCACAAGTATTGATGAGCCATTGTCTATATGCTTCCAATCAAACCTGCGACCGCGCTTATCCTTCAAATTGCAGGCATCTACTATGTCATTAGCAGCCTTGTCAATCAAGGCCTCCGATAGCTCCATAGTCTCGCCAATATACATCGTCTGTGTACGTGACCTGCGCAGGCACTCTATGAGTAGTATAGCTACTAGCATGTGCGTCTTGCCTGCACGTCGTGAGCAACACACTAGCTTGGTACCATTGCCACTGTTCAACACTTCAAGCTGTTTATCAAACAGTGTATGTATAATCATGTAGATATTATAAGCATTATCATAGTCAAGGTCAGCTGTCTTTGTTTCTGCTGGCTTTCCATCAATGCGGTCATGTAGATATATAGCCAGCTTTGCGTCCCCATGCAAAGCCCGCTGGTACATAGACCGCTGCAATGCGTCTTTGCGCTGCTCGTCATCTCTATATGATGTTAGTACAAGCTCATTCACGAAGTCAAGCTGCTTCTTTGCTTCCCTAACACGCAGCTCTATAAGCTTTGTCTGATTTTTTGACACAGCATAGTCATGCTCAATGCCATCATCGCCCATCATTGTTATTGAACCAGTAAGGGCAGCCATAGTGAGAACATTATTCCATTCAGCACATACATTCTCCACGAGCCGCAAGGCATAGGCAGGGTCTTCCTGTACCCATTCGCGTACCGTCATGCCACTGTTGCGCGCGAGCTCATAGATACTGTCATATTGCGGGAGAGTTTGCGGCGGTGCTGTATGGATAATCCACTCATCATCAGAGGCTTTGCCATACATCAATGACTTTGCAGATGCTGTAAGAGACTTCTGTGCATTTGTACTATCATCAGATACAGTCGCAGCTGCTGAACTGTCAAACTCTTCCCATTCATCCATTAAAGAACCTCGATATAGCTCACCTGTTTAAGGAGGCTCTTAACTGATGCCTCCTTATCTACAGGCACACGCAGCTTTACAAGTACATAAGAAGCTCGCTGCTCGCTCTTACGAGCCTCTGTCTTCTTATGAACATACTTGTTAATTGCTGGTGCTCTGTATTGTGGTATTGCAGCACAGAACTTTACTGCCCCGTCTTTGGTAATCCTACCATAAGTAGACGTAATTTGCAATAAGTCCTGCTTAGCCTGTTCCTCGGTCTCTGCTTTGATATACAACACTGGAAAGTCCTGTGTTGCTATATCATTGTCAGTCAAAGCCAGTTCAGTAAGCGCTGCAAGACGACCATGACCGTCCAAAATCCACTTAACACCATCATTGTCCTGCCAGACAGCGAACGGCATAATAAGACCATCAGCCTTAATGCTGTCCGCAAGCTGGGTAATGTTGCTTTTGGTACGCTTTTTCAAGTCACCTTGGAACTTGTACATATCCCCAAGACGGAGAGTAGCCCCTGTTGAACATAAAACCTTAACCATGTTCGCCTCCACATAGCCACACATTATATTGTAGCTATGAAAAAATGTAAATATCATAAAAATAAAAAGTCACAGCTTTTTGATGTGGAAAGCACGGAGATGTCGAGGAAGAACACCTACTGGGTCATGCATCTAGTAGCTTTTTAATAGTATCTAGTAGACATTTTACGTCAATGTTATAAATATTTTTCATTTTTGCATTTTTCATTTCACATAGAAGCATCGTTTCTCCTACCGAATTGAAAAAAAAAGAGAAAAATATTTCATACATTCACTTTATTATATAATAACCAAGTGTTGCGAGCAACTTGCAACATGCGAGACTTCTTCTTCGTCATGTTGCATGGATTTTGTGACATTTTGCGCGTAACTTGCAACATGCGAGACTTCTTCTTCGTCATTTCTGCAGAGCTAATGATGCATTTAGCATGGCTTTTGGCACTCTTGCAATGTTTAGTGGCCATTTTTGCTGGCACCCAGAGGCTTGAACACCACCGTGCTTCCTCCTGCCTCATGTCCAACGGGTATTTCTAAGGTTCATGGTAAAAAAATTCCTGTGGCTGCTGACGTATTTACGCTTGCCTAGTGGTGCACGATATGATACTCTTGCCTTGTGAGCGCTTGTTAAGTGCTCTTACAGATTGATTAGTGGATTACAGGTAGCTGTAGTACAGATTATAGATGTGTGTCTAGTATGACAGCAGTCTGTAATCTAATGGATATGGCTAATGGATATGGCTAATGAATATGGGGGTGAGAAAAATAGATTATCTACTAGATACTCAATAGATTATCTACTAGATTTTTGCAAAAAGTCTATTGACAATCTATTGAGTATCTAGTAGTCTATGTTATGTGAGCATTGTTAAGTGCTCTAACAACTATATCAATCAGAAGACTGTATGCTAGATAAGCAGACAGTCGGGAGTACACTATGTGCAGGATTATCGTCAACAGAGTACCATTAGACTTGGACACAGCATACAGGTTCCACGACTATACGCTAGTCGCCAATAGGCATGATTACCTTATGCGTATAGTTAAGGATGCCTACGCGGCGGAAAATAGACCTTGTACTAATAGAGAGTTAGACCGTTTCTTCACTATCTACTGCATAGGCAACAAAGAATATTGCGGTTGGGACGGTAACTCTTCCGATTATGCGCGTGTTATCAGGCGGGTAGAGTATCGACTGAATAACAACAAGTGGATAGATAAGCTATCTATCCCTATTAGAATAGACCACGTGTTCAACAATTATGGTTATCTGGACCATGATGAATACTCTACGTGGATAGCCGTAGAGTAGGCCGTGCTACTCGTGGACTGTCAATAGTAGCTTATTAACAGTCTGCATGGTCGCATGACCAGCTAAAATAGATTAACAGATACCTATTGACATTATCTAGGTTATCTGCTAATCTATCTACATGGTCACATGACCAGCTAAAATACATCAAAAGACTGTCTGCTTATCTAGTAGACAGTCGGGGAGGTATTACTATGGGTGTATGGTATGAGTACACAAAAAGAGACCTGGCCATGTACAACTGGAAAATAGTCCCAGTTGTACAGGGCGGCGTAGTCGGCGGCCTACACTGTTACATCATCGACGACGTAAAAACGGTACTCACATGCCTTAATCACAGTGCAGTCATCGCACGGGGGTGGAACGCTGACGGTGGTACTGTCAATGGCAAAGCCCTAGACTATCGTGCACGGAAGGTTTGTGGCAAAAGTGGTGAGCACTATATCGTGCTAGCCGATACATTCAGCATGTTGCACATAGCCGAAGCGTACGTGCACCAGTACTTATAATCGGGGGATAGCTATATGACTAGAAATGAATGTGAAGCGCTGTTAGAGCGTGCAGGCTACGAGCGCTATGCTAATGACACGTGGGACTATGATGGCGTCTACGTGCTTTCTCATGGCGAATACGAGCGCCGCAGAATCGTAATTCGCCGCCGTAGAAATGGCAACTATGGGATTAGAATAGAATACTATTTCTATCCCAATACGTTTGACAGTAAGCGTGACCACTATCTTACTGGTGAAGAAGAATACTATCTAATGAATGGGCTAACCGCTATATGAGCGAGCTAGATATAGCGGTTATGCAGTGCAAAGCGCTGCTACATAACCCTTACGCATTAGAGCGCAAATTGGCGCGCGCGCAAAACATAGAACGTGCGTGGAAACAAATGGCGGCAAAGACCGCAGGGAGGCTAAAATGCCAAAAAAAGTAAAAGGGCACATTGAGTGTCCGTTTGATACGGGCGATGTTATCAATGTTGCCATGCTACTTAATAACGTACATATAGATGAGTGTATGTACTTCGTGTATGGCGCTGATAACAGGGCCGAGCGTGACAGGCACTTGGGTGCTATGAGATATGTGTGTAAGCGCTTACAGATAGTAGAAGTGCGTAAGTGCAACAAGGTGCTTAGCACACTGCTGCATGTCAATAACACTATCACGGAGCCGCTATCTGACGTGCTGTTGACAGTAGCATTTAACACAAATTGGGAGGCGCTGTCGGCATTTAGCTATCGGCATGAACACAATTTGGGTTATGTGTCAGCATCTGATG
>ERZ842401.4369-NODE-4369-length-16517-cov-17.932390_pt1 | contig 16517 bp, 10 predicted proteins | sample MGYA00521270_ERZ842401 | MGnify/ENA primary metagenome ERZ842401 (study PRJEB31892, sample SAMEA3878208) | bioreactor metagenome | biome: Moose rumen | place: Sweden | collected 2011-10 | study: EMG produced TPA metagenomics assembly of the PRJEB12797 data set...
CCCACATATAAGAGGACCAATATATTTCCTTGTAGATGGGGTTATTAAGTATAGGTTCAAGATAGGTTTGAGCAAACTCATAGGGGACATAATGTCCGAACAATGCCCAAATCAGACATAGCGTCAAGCCGATGGCTGACAACGAGAATAGAATTTTACGAGGTTTCATGATAGGTTCGTTCTTTGTGTTATACGATAGATTTTTATGTTAAGATACTTTGTCCGATAAAGATTGACATTATTTCTTACTTTTTTTTGTTGTGCAAAAGTAGTTTCCTTAGGTTACTCGTACAATAGTTGTCTGTGACTATTGTATGAATTGGCTTGGTGGGTGTATGAAGGAGTCTGTTGAGGTTGAGTTCGTACGATTATTGTGTATGCGCAGGTGATTTATGGTAGCGAAAGTTGTCATTGCGTTTTGATTATATATGTCGTTTGGCGATAAAATGTAACCTTTCTAAAGCATCTTCGAATATATCTTCAGCATCCGATGTTGGGGCGAAGAATATGGCATTGTAATGCGCAAAGAAATATCGGCGACAATGTAAATAGAGTGCCCTCTGCATGGATGAATCCTTGCAGAAGACACCATTGATAAATTCTATGTCAGATAAGCGACTATAAAGCATTAAAACTGAAAGCCCTTGCTATTTAGAGCAGATTTTATCTTACCTATCTTTAATGCATATGTTTGATCATCATTGACTCCTTGTTTAGCTCCTATTGACGTTACAATACCTATTAATTGATCATTAGCATTAACAAGAGCTCCGCCACTATTACCCGGATTCGCTTTAGCATCTACCACGATAAGCTCAGGGACACCAGTAATACCACCTCTGATATTACCTACTGCACCCTTAGTAATATTGAAAGACCCTGCAGGATATCCTATTACATATACATCTTCCTTAACTTGAACTTTAGTGTCATTCCCTAGTGGACATGGTTCGGCAAACTTGCTCGCATCTAGGTAACAAATATGAAGCAAGGCATAATCCTCCGATGGGTCATGTGTGGCGAAATTACCAATAGAAATTAATTCTGCTACGGTTAGAATTTCATCACCATCTACTGAATTTGGATTTTCAAATCTTACCAGACAAAGTTCATTCAAAGCCATATCATCAACAACATGAGCTGCGGTAAGCAAGTAATTATTACCAATGTACACGGCAGATCCTATACTTCCGGACTCTGTAGCAATAATGGTGACATTACTCATCGAACCCATAGACAGCGCGAAAATCTGCTTATGGAAACTAATAGGAATAATAAGAAGCAAAGCAAAGACAGAAACAAGGATAATCTTGGTTGGTAAAGTAGCCTTGCGAATAGCTGTATGCAGTTTGGCTCGCTGCGTTGAGCCTACGAAAATCTGTTTCATAATTACTTAATATTTACATTTTTAACATCAACTAAGGTTTGCTTGTCAAGATAAGCAAGGCGAACACTATCGTCAAAGTTTCCTCCTTGAATCTTGGATTTGATAGCTTTCAGTACTTGTTCTTGGTATGACAAATGAATGAGAGGATTGAACGTCTTATGACTGCCATTCTCATCGCCTCCCAAATATCCATATTCTTGATATACAAGTACAGTATTCTTCATTGATGGTAATTGTACATAGTTACTTGCAGTTGTATTCACAGGATAGGTATCTGCCATCAATTTGGCGATGCCTACGTTTTGAGGCAATGGCGTTGCTACTATTAATTTCAGACACTGATGCACATTAAACTGCTCTATTTTTGACAAACTAACCATAGCAGGTACGTCTTGACGAATAACATCTTCTACAGCCGTTAGTAAGTTATGAACCTTGTTATAAGCATAATGTGACGGTTGCAAGTTTTGCATTATTTGTACAACATCCGTATTCGCAAATAATGACAACTGCTGGATAAAGGAGAGACCTTGCGCTATCATTATCGCACGGATTTTATTACAACCTTCCGGATTCAGAAGGAATTGCCAAAGACTATCACCGGAAATATCAGGATATGCCAATCGTTTAGGTAGCGCATGATATTTACCAGTAGCTGCTTCAACATCATCCTTGCAGGAGTTTCCAACATATAAGAAGTTTATTTGCGGATTTTCATTGCCTGTCAATTGTCCATATATGCTATTCTTTCTGCCGACAAGTGAGTCGCTATGCTGAGGATTAAGTAAGATGCCCACGCGCGACATTATTTCTTTCAGATCTTGTAAAGTGGGAACTTTTACACCAGAAGCGGAAGATATTCCCAAAACACCATTCCTATTTATGATAGCATCATAAACTTGTTCTATCATAGGAATATACGCATTGAAATAGCATAATTTAGCAGCGCCAGTGATAGCCTCCTTATACCATTCGCGCTTGGCTCCTATCATTGTGTAGAACCATTTGCCATGCGCAATACGATCTTCATACTGCTTCATCCAGCATTTGTTCCAACCAACTGGCGTTCCATCTAATTTGTATTTTTTCTGCCAGTCCTTTACTAAATCCTCTAAGGCCTTGACGATATTCTCAATCCACATCTTCACAATTGAGACATTTTGGTAATTAGTGGATTCATCCTCGATTTTCTTGGCTATAGCAATAATTAGTTCATCACGCAAATTGGTAGCCTGTCCCGAGATGGCAGCATAAAATTTTGGAGCTTTACTATTTGCATCCAGAAGACTGAAAAGGTAATTATCCAAACTAGGAGCTTGGTAATTATCGGTCATGATATTATCAATTTCTGCATCTACGGCCGCAAAGAAGGTCGATCTGCCAAGCATTTGTTCACCTTGACATTTCTCTACAGCAGCATCCACAACTTCATGTACAAATTTCGTTGCTTCTAATTTTATCCGGCTCTTAAGGGTTGCTATTGCATAAGATGTGCCATGAGCATCAACGTAATTTTCCGTATCAGCCCAACGCGTAAGCATCGTTTCCTCCAACTGCTTTGTCGTAAAATATTCCTCAAGTAATCCTTCCGGGTATTGGAACATATTCATACCGATAGATGAGAAGATTCCATTTGGAACATGAGAGGTATAGTCAACCAAACGGGCATTAATAAGATTCTGGAATGGAGCTGCTTGATTCGTCAAATCAAGCATACGCAATGCAAGATTCAATCCCACAGACTGCACCAATTGGCCTAAGGATGTCATTGAAGCTGTAGCGTCACTAAAATCCTGAGTAAAGAATTGGACATTGTAGAATGGTGCACTTTGGTTACTAATATCCGTACCACCGGGAAGGACGCAATTATAATTCTCATTTGTACAAACGTCCGCTTTGGAGAACTTGTCCAATGTCCTTAAAGAAGAGAAAGCATTTTCATACATTACGTCTTTTGTGTGATCGCCCACATCACCTTTGTTAGGCAACATGAACATACCATAGATATTTGTATTGCCAGTAATTTGGCGAATCATGTATGCCAAATCAAGGAATATTCCCGTTCCTGTTCCACCCGTAAGTGAACCAACTAGATAAATGTTAGTGGAAGTATTTCCTCCGATTTGAGCATACAATTGCGTAATATTATTACGTACTGTGCTCTCCTTTTCCCACAAAGCGACGCGTCCATAGGCCGGTTGTCCAGCTGCTCCAGAATGAGTATTCAATACCTCAGCAGTAGACGGCATCCATTTATATTTACCATTCCAATTGGTAAGTGTTGCAGTGATGTTTTGAGGGCAAAGATAGCATGATACAATATCCGTAGAGCCATTAGGTGTGACTTGTGGCTTGCGATTTGAATCAGTCTCTAAAAACAAAAATGCAGAATTATGTTTTCCGGGACTATTCTTTTTTGTGAATTCATAGTAGAATTGCTGCGCTTGCTCCATGGCACTCAAGCCAGTCGAGCCTACGCCAATAACAAGAATTGATGCCATAGTATTAATAATTTATAGATTTATGAATTTGCTTGTCCAACACTACATACACAGCGACTAAACCTATTATGAGAACCATCTCCGGAATCATAAGAAGATATCCGCAATACCAAGTCCACGAGAGCGCATCGGCAAAGAAATAATATAAGCCATTCACGCGAATCGTAAGAATAATGACCACTCCAAGGAAAATTACAGCGGCAATAATGCCATACATGAAACTCACCTTTACCCAATTGGTAAAGCCAATCTCATGATTACGCTTTTTAGTCACCTGAATAATAATAAAGGCGACAAGGAATGCAATCAGAATGCAACCAAGTAATTCGACGCCAAAACGTCCAAATACATAGCCGATTTCATGATTTGCAAAACGAAATAAAGAATAAATTTTGTCCATAAATTATATAAATTAATGTTATTTCTGATTCCTATTGTAAATAAGATCACCTGGTGTATGACGGAGTAATTTAAATACAACGACAATGGTAGTGATTACCGCCAATGCCAAAGCAAGTAATAGTATTGCCCCATTTTGCCAAACAAAATAATCCAATCTGTCATATACTCCTTTTTCATCCACGAGCGGATACATCTGATTTATGCTTTCGGCGATTATAGCAGTAGCTCCAAAAGAAAGCGCATACGCAAGAATTATCAAACTTGAAATAATAAGACAATATACTCCATAAATCATATTGTCAGAAACACCAAACGCTTTGAATGTACCAATATTACGTTGAATCTTTTGGAAATGGGTATTTAGCAAGAAGTAGATAAACACACCGATAAAAACAATAACTATAAGAATAATTATCGAGGATAATGCTTTTCCCATCTGTTGGACACGATCAAGATTTTTTAGATTTTCTATCTTGCTCATATCTATCTTATAGCTTGTCTCTTCATCTAGTACTTTGCTAAAGTTTTGCACATTGTATTGCAGTGCTTCCTGTTCAAAATAGCATGATATTAAAGCCGGTTCATGGTATTGCTTATTTGTAGCATCGTATTCAAAGGGGTATATTCTATAAACCTGTATATTGTTTTTGTGGTTAGAAGAATTAACTAGATTATAGTTGCTACTAATAGACATATATAGGGAATCAAAGAACTGCTCTTTGCAACTATCTAATGAACTATATACTGTCAAAAGCTGATACTCATTGCTCCACGATTCAAAATAGGGAGATGGAGCTGAATTAACATAGGCATGCTGAGATTTTTGGAGCTCATTAAAAATGTCATCAGCTACATTATCTGAAACGACAATCTGCAAAAATTTGTTATATTTTGGTTCTGCAATATTGAAATGATCATTCTCATCCGCAATCTCATGTTGCGCATATGCGTCTGTCGCAATATAATCACACATGTTTGGCAGTTGTTTAACAATAGCAAAAACCGGGACGCCAAAACTAGAAGGTTCGTTGTTTTTCCTAATGAATCTATTTAACAGAGCCGGGGTTTCACCTTTCATGTTGAGATGCTCTAGTCCTTCCAAAGATAAAATAACACCAAAGTCAGAATCTGAGATTGTGTCCTCGCGTTGATAAATTACATTATCTTTTGATAAAATTGTAGAATTTTTGAGAGGACTATTCATGGATAGTGTATGCCCATCCAATTGACGGTTTTTCCCTTCGACATTAATGAACACATCGTATAAACGATGAACAGGTTCAGAAGAAAAGTATCCTAACAGATTTTCGTTTTCATCAACAAATTTCTTTAACTCTTTATAATCCTTTGCTCTGAATTGACTAACAGATATATCTATACACGTAACGAAAGGATCACTCATTTTCTTTTTAAGATACTCCAAACTAGCAGCACTAAACCCAGCACTTAAAATAGCCAATAAGAAAACGCCACAAGTAATCCATAGGCTAATATGCTTTTTCCCTAATAATTGTTTATTCTCCCTTAGGAAGAACAATTTGAAAGCGTCCTTATTCTTCATTTCAGTTCCTTAATTAATTTTGCAAACAACTTCTCTTCATCATAATTCTTCTCCATGTTTAGCCAAGAATCATTAATCTTCTCATACACGCAGAGATTGTCAATTTTCCCATAACTAGATTTCCGATTATTCTCTACCGTTGTGCATTTTTGTATCTGAACAATCATATCAGCATATTTCAAAGCCAAGCGTATATCGTGAGAAACTATGATAGCAGTTGCCCTTCTTTCATGTATAACATTCGACAAAATGCCTATTAAATTGTCCGCGGAGAAACTATCTAGATTACCTGTTGGTTCGTCTCCAAAAAGTACTGCAAAATTAGGGATGATAGCTCTGGCAAAGGCTATTCTTTGTTGCTGACCTCCCGAATACTCATGTATATAACGGTCTTCCTTAGGAAGATTTAAAAGGCTGAAAACATCACACACTTTAATTCTTGCTTGCTCAGTTGATAGCCCTTGAAATAAAGCCGCAGTCATCGCATTCTCGTATGCAGAAAAGTTGGGCATTAGATTATTTTGTTGAAAAATGAAGGAGAAATCACTATTCCTCAACACAGATAATTTCCGTCTATGCTCAGGAAGCCATAATGTCGACATTTCATTTCCTTTGTACTCAAATTTTGAAGAGGACAAAATAGTGTTGTTCATCATGCCCAGAGTCTCTAAGATGGTACTTTTCCCCACACCAGAAGGTCCCACAAAAAAGATAATTTTTCTTTCTGGTATGGTAAGATGCTCTATCTCGAGAACCACCTTGGCTCCATCATAAGAACAATGGGTATTCTCTATGTCATATAATATTTTTTTCATATTATCTCATAATAACCAATGGCATATCTTTCAACAATATATAGTAATATTTTTTGCCATCTTGTAATTTATATGTCTCCGGTTTATTTTGTAGTTCGCGAAGGTGGCTAATTGCGGTATTCAATTGATTTACTAACCGCTGAATCTCAGAATCACTCAGTTGATTGGGGTTCTCTATATGTTGTTTAACTTTCGAATGGAATTCACAACCACATTCATATTCTATGGACTCTATTATACCGGATAAATCATTATCCAAACTACTTTCCGTTAGCTTCTGTCCTGTATATGACAAGATGAGTTTCTTAAATACTTTTTGAAGCAGACCTCTTCGATCGCCCGATGTGCCTCTTGTGGCGCTCTCAAGTTCGCGAATCAACAAATCCAATTCCTTATCAGCGAGGAATACACACGGCACAAACATGCGCTTTTCAATAGACCATGTCGGTTGAGCATAACCAGAAAGCCGAATAATTCCTTTAAGATCATCGCATGTTCTAATTATACCTCTTTCAATAAGAGCATCACAAATAGATTGGTCAACCTGCGTTCCCGAACCGATACGTCTTCTTAGGATATTAATATTATCTTGAGTTGTTAAGATGAATTCCTTAATAATTGAAGTGGCCATGTCAGTCAATTCAGTAGCATTGATATTTTGCTCACTTGATAACTTTTTCTTATAGCCCATTGGTCTCATCGGCCATTTCCCCGTATAATCCCTATTGTAATAATAGATTTGAAGTCGTTTATCATATTCAACATTACGAGGATAGCCCAATTGTTGTAGTTCTTTTTCTATGATATCACAAACTTGTGCCCCAAAGTTTTGATACTCAGTATCCTTTTGAGAGCGAGCTTGAAATGCCACTAAATTTATTCCTTTCTGCGCTAATTTATTGGCTATACTATTCGTAGTAAATCCTCTTTCATCCGGATTTTTCGATGTTACATCACTTATAAGAATAATGAAATTAGATTGATCCTCATTCCATGCCATATTATCTATAGCATAATTCAAACCATAAAACATGGCTTCCTGCGGATGAGATGATGCGGAATAGCATTTCACATTGGAAAGGAAAGAACTTATTTCGGTATAATTATTAGAATTATCAACGAGTTTTATTTTTTCAACTAACCCATTAGGAGCATCTTTGTAATTTCTATAAACGACCGCTCCAAACTTTACAGTAGTCTTATCTGAATTTGCATAGTTGTAATTAGATATCTGCTTCACAGCATTACTCATAGCTACAAAACAAGATTTCATACTATTTGTAGCATCCATCACGAACACTATATTGATATTAGAGATCGATTTCTCTAATATATCTATTTGTTGCATTACATCTCCCACACTCCCTGAGTTGTTCTTCTTATTTGCAATAACAGATAAGTAGGCAGTGGAAGTATTTGGATTATAATCAACAACAGGAGAACGAGGTTCATATTGAGTGCTATATCGTGTTTCAGATAGATGAGCAGAAGATACTCGATTGTTCATGTTTTTATTCTTAGCATCTCTCTCTGTTGCGAATGTGTAAGCATAATCATTTATTCCATTTGATCCAAAGGCTGGTTCCCAACAGATACGCGTATTCCAATCAATGTACTCTCCAGATTTTATCCATCCCACTTTAGCTCCTACCATGCGACTATCTAATTGATAATTCTGGTACACCAAAGCATTGTCATTATCCGATTTTTTGAGCGTAAAGTAAAAATCCATGGCGTTCACATACTGGTGTTGATCTGAATTTGAGACACAAGCTTCATTATCAAATAATTCCGGCATTGAATTAAAGTTTACAGTCGCATTTACATTCTTTACAATAGCTATTTTCTTAAATATACCATCTTCCGTTCGAGGGGCAATATTCCACAAAAGTAATTTATCAATTTCAACCCATCCAATATATCCATTCGAACGACGTCTATGGGATATGGTAGATTTCTTCCTCTGTATTTCCTGTGGTATTTCCAGTCCCGTCAATTTACTGTCGTAATAAAAGAGCAGAGCATAGTCGCCACTTATATCAGCAACATAGAAGTCCTCCATGAAACGGATATTATCTACACAAACAGTAGAACTGTTAGATGGATTTTCATAGGCGACCATTCCATCCTCGCAAGCATAAACCAACCAAGGATTAGAAGATTTCTGCTTGTGGATGAACTCCCGACTTTTGGCGATATCTTCCCAATTATATGATTCTGAGTAACTTTGCTCAAAACACATAGGTCGCCCATATGCTTTGGTAGGATATGAAGGTGCAGAGTACACTTGTGTAATACAACACACCACCAAAAGAGATAAAACGACATTCTTTAAATTGCTTGCTATCATATTAAAATGCTATTAAAATTTCATTACTAACAAATCGTCCACATTTTCTATGAATTGTGAAAGCGATAGTGTATTCATTTCCGTATATTGGTCATATGTTATAAAAGTCAAACTAATGTTTCGACTCATAAAACCATTAATATCTAGCCACTTTATGAGGTCATTACGTCCTGCAGTTTCTGGTACTATAAAATATAGTTTCCATTGATTGTCCTTTTTTCCATGCAAATCAATACTTAAACCTTCAGGTATCACAACCTCTGCAAGTAATTGTTCCATGGTAGAACATAATTCCTGCATCTCACTATATGGTTCGTATACTGAAATATTTGATAAAAAGTCTCTGCTATCAAGCAACATGGCCAAATTATTCCCTTGATAAGATTGATGATTATAGAATAATACCACATCATCATGGGTATCTATCATATCTTGAACCATTTGGTTAATTGCCGATACGTTGTTCGTTGATTCGTCAAAACGAAGATACACAAAACAATTTTGCGCATTGATAGAGCAACATATTAGCGAAAAAATTGCTATTATCAAAGACCGATTAGTCATACTCGTTACTTACTAAGGGTTATTCTAACGATTCTATCATTACAATCCTGATGCTCTATTTCCACATCGGCTTTGTATCTTATATGCTGATTGTAAGCATAATCGAGGGCTGCTTCTAAGGTAGAGTTACCGTCAATTGATTGTGCTAACCTGATATCATTGTTATTATTAATCTTTTCAAGCGCAGTACCAGGCATAATTTTTCTTTTCGAAATACTATCTAACACCATATCAATATCCTTAGAAGTTATATGGAAACGATGGATAGGCCTACAACTCAATTCAGAGATTTCAGACCACAAATTATTGGCTGCATCATATACTTTAACCTTATAAACCTCATGGTTAGGCTCAACATCATAAAATATTGAGTCTGCTTGTTCCTTTTCATTCAGGTAAAATCTATCAGCTCGTCCTTTTACAACGGATACTACAATCATATAGGTATTATTGCCACAATCCGCATTCTTAGAGACTTTTATCTCAGGTGTTACAGGAGGAAGTGGATGCGTATAAGTATGGTTGCCTTTCCATCGAAAATCTTTTGGTGCAAGACCAGAATGCTTCTCCACGAAATTGAAAGTGTATGTAGCACCTCCAACAAACTGATAATCGAAGGTGTGAGCAGTATAAATGGTAATTATGTTAGTCTTTCCGTTAAACGGATATACCTTATCGAAAGCATCGTTGTCATTAGTCATTACAATCTTATATTTTGCTCTCAAGTCCTCCTTAGATACTCCTGAAACAGTGATTTTTATTTCGTTATTAACAACGCTAAAATCTGCAATTATAGGGTCATAAGATATGCATTTTCTGAGCAATAGAAATAGAATTATTATAACAACAACGCAACCAAGAATTTTCCATACAATAGGAGGAATGCCCCCTTTAACTCGTCGAATCATAAGACTTTGACAGTTCGGACATTGATCGGTCGATAGATCTCCTTCAAACTTGTGACCACAGTCAAGACATTCATAAGTAAATTTTTCCATATCTCAAGAGTTATTAGTTTAGAAATTATAATTGACATTAAACTGAAATTGAATATTATGCTTATACGCATTATTAAACAAATGCGTAGCAGATTGCCAGTTACTGTTATTCTCGGTAAGATGGAAATCTGTCTTGTGTATTATAGGAGTATATAGTGAAGATTGATAGCGTACCGATGGTTCAATAGACCACTTTGATTTTGGAATGAAATATTGAATTCCAAATACAGCGAGTATACCCACATTGAATTTCTTAAAAGCAGTTGTAGTGGCGTTGGGGGAAATGGTAAATGAACCAAAGTCATAGATGCCATTTTGATTGATTGTTACATAAAAAAGCCAATCATAGTATCCAGAATACTCGGTCTGCGCAGTAGCAGAAGCATACTGAAGAACATCATAGGAGATATACGCACCTAAGGATCCAAATATTGTTAACTCTGGAAGAATAAAGTTATCATACCTCAAAGCGATAGGGATGGAGAGAGAATGAACTTTTATGTTTTCTTTATAATCTGACACAGATACTTGTCTTAGATAGTTACCTCCATCAAGATCTACGGTGTTGTATGAAATATTGTAATTCCCGCCAAAACCATACCCATTACTTCTATACATTAGCGAATATTCAACCCCTAAACGGTGATTTCCTTTGAATAATAATTGATGATACATACCCACATTAACATCCCACGAAAAACGTGCCCCATCAGAATAATTTACGAAATCTCCATTAAGCAAACCATGAGATAAGAAGGAGACGCCAACCGAAGCACCGAAATGCAACTTATGCCTTGTGGTGTCCTTACATAGAAGTATCATTTTATTATCAAAGGACTCTTTCCTTATATTGGTGGATACTATAGCAAGATCGTTTTCATTTTTTGAAAGTAAATCAATTGTATCCGCAAGCATGATATATATATTTGAACCATCATCTGCATGCAACACTCCATCGACATATAACAAATCCGTTGTCCGAATTGCTGTACATTTCATTTTTTCGCTTTTAAAATCATACTGCAACTCTATGTTAAGGACGTAATCCTTAGGCGGGTAGCAGTACTTTTTTGTAGAATCCGCAAAAGCTATTGTTTTTCCAACAGAGATATTACAAATATAAAACTCACTATTTAATATCTCACTTAACACGTGTGTCGATTCTTTGTGTGTTTCTATAGTAGCTATATAAAAAGCATCTACATTTGAATACAACTCCAAATATTCAGAAAGTACTAGTTGTTCATCATTAGTTAGAGGAAGATAATCATTCGTAACTTCAACTTCATTATTGGCAAAAAGTCGCCGATAATTACTTATGTCATATTTATCGGATAGATAGGAACAAGCCAAATACTCCTCCACCCAATCATATACGGCTATGCGAGCTTGTTTGAGCGGCAATGGAGTTATTGTTTGAGCGTTAATTGTTGCTGCAAGTACTAAACATATTGCAGCGATAAAAGTAAACTTTTTCATCCTGCAATAAGTTTAATAGATTTAACAAACTCTCCCATCGACACATGCATGACATACATGCCAGCATGAAGCATCACAGGCAGTGTAGTAGATATATATTGCTCATCACCGAGATTATATTGTGCGACAAGTTCACCCGATAGATTGTATATAGAACAATTAATTTGTGCAACATCTGGATTTTGTATTTCAATCGGAATTCGCCCACTCACAAAAGATGCTATCGAAACAGATGCCACAGATGGGGTTAGCACAGCATCATTTTCTGGAGCATAATAACTACGACTGTAGCACCGTGATGATTCAGAATAACGCAGAGTTAGCCAATAGTCATAAGTTAATTCATCAAAGGTATGCGGAAGCAAAACATAACGACGATTTGAATCGTCTATCACAAATTCCTGTCGCGATGCTTTTTCTGTATATCCCCATTGATATACTAATTGCCCATCTTCTTGGCAGACAAGAATATCGCTATTTGGCTTACGAACAATTATTGTTTGGTCAGGGGCATGTTCATTGCATATTGTAACACCGAACTTCAAATCACGCTCGCAACCTGTTATATCGTTTGTAATACGTAAAATGACAGAGTCTGCACTATTTGGATTCTCCCAAAGGACATCAATAGATGTAGTATTGACAGCCTCTGTAGTTAAGACCCCTTCTCCATGCTCAAGTAACCATTCATAGGTGAATCCTTGATTCAACTTTTCTACAATATAAATCTCATGTTGGTTATAGCATACACTATCGGACCCAATTATATCTTGAACCTCCGGTAATGGATTTACACGAATCAAGTAGTTGTTCGTATAAAGAGTGTCACATTTTGTCATAACCTTTAGACGATAATTAGATTCTGTAAATAGAGCATCCGGTTGATAGGAGGTTCCTGTTTTCCCCTCAATATCTTTCCATTTGTCTACATCAAAGATTTGCCATTGATATGAATAATTACCATCTACGCCGATTGCTGCGATATCCACATGTAAAGGCTCTGCCGGAGCAAAACCGTAGCATGTGGAATCTATGCCGGTGATAGTTTCGGGGATGAGAGCTTCATAAACTGAAACTTCTACAACAGGACTTATTCTTGAATAATCTTCGCATTTTGAAGAAGATACGATACAACGATAATAATAGTTTCCTTTCTCTCGTGGTTCTGTCTCATACGAAGCAGATGTAGCTCCTGTAATATTCTTCCAGTTCCCGTCTACAGAATCTTGCCATTGGTAAGCAAATTTATTACCTCCTCCATTTGCGGAAACCGAAAGAGTTGTGGGGGTCATGTAGCACAAAGTGTCAGGAGAGACTGCTTGTATTAACAAACTATCATATACGTTGACTTTCACTATATTTGATACAATATCACCACATGATTTTACAGAAGATGCACGTAGCCTATAAAAGCGGGATTCCAATAAGGCTTCGGGTTGATAAGTGGTGGTAATCTCTCCAACTATGTCAGTAAATGTTTGACCATCTAAAGACATTTCCCACTGATAAATAAACGAGTCATCTTCCCCACCGGTTGGAATAGTGGTCGTGATGATTGGATTAGGGATTGTATTATAGCATATTGTATCGAGGTGTTCTGTTATTCTTGGAGCCTGCATTTCATCGCGAACATAGATTCTAACAATGTTGGTATACTTCACATCACAGGCATTAGTTACTTCTAACTGGTACTCCGTTGTCTTATATAATGCTGAAGGTTGATATGTCGTGCTTGTTGCACCAGCAATGTAACTAAAATTAGCAATTCCCTCTTGGCGACGCATCCAATGATATGAGAACGAACCATCTCCTCCGGAAGCAGGCGTTTCAATAGATATAGAAGATGGAACAAAACCATAGCAGATAGTATCTGTGCCATTAACTGCAATTGTTCCAGAAGCAACACTATCATAGACTTGTACTTTAATTGTAGCACTTGTATCGGGTGTACAACCGAGTGAAGGACTTACGATACAACGATAGAAGTAATCGCCCTGAGTTTTAGGTTTGGTTAAGTACTGTTGAGAATTGCCTTCAACCACATCTGCCCATGCTCCATCTACCGAGTCTTGCCATTGATATTCGTATAGACCTCCCCCACCGATAGCGGTAACTCGTATTGTTCCACGAGTCATATAACAGAGAGGTGCGACTCCTGTAGTAGTGATTTGCATATCGTTATATACATTGACAGTGCGAACGTTCGACTCGCGAGAACCACACCCTTTGACAGAATACGCAATTACACGATATTGATGTGCTGTGGTAATTGATTCGGGTTGATAGGTCAATTCCGTAGCACCCGGAATATTCTGCCAATCACCAGATGTTCTCTGTTGCCATTGGTATGTAAGACTGTCGTGAATGTCACATGTGGCAAGCGTAGGGATTGAGATTAAAGCAGGCGCAAATCCATAGCATACGGTTTCATCTGTCAATGTGATAATCGGTGCAGTAAGGTCTTTGCGGACGTAAATCTCTATTTCATTAGAAGTGGTCGACCCACAAGAAGTTGATGCAACGAGGCGATAGTACGTAGTAGTTGTCAACGCATCCGGCTGATAAGTCGTATCAGTTGCTCCCTCTATATTTGACCATGCACCAGACGTCTTCATCTGCCACTGATACGTAAACACTCCATTACCTCCAGTTGGAGCAAGTATCTGCGACAACGCTGCTGGCTTATTATTATAGCATACAGTATCAATACCTGCGATAGTGTTTGCAGTTAAATCATCATAAACGGTAATCGAAAATGAATCACTATACTTGGAAGCACAGCCATTGGTGGGAGCGACTAAAACTCTGTACTGATATATGCCGGAAATTTTTCCCGGAATGCTATATGTTGCAGCGTTTGCGGAAAGAATGTTATTCCATACAGAACCATCAAACTCTTGCCATTGGTATAGATAGTCCTCTGCTTCTCCTGTAGCAGAAACAGAAATCACGCCTTCTGACATGTAACAAAGAAACTCATCAGAAGTTGAATTAGTTATAACCCAATCGGGGTAAACGTCAACCTTTACAGAAGGTGATGCAATACTGCCACATCCTTGTTCCGAAGTTGCAACTATTCTATACCAAAGTGCACTCGTCTGCGAGGGTGTTGTGTATGTTAATCCTGTAGCGCTTGCGATATCCGAGAAATTACTACCATCGGATGAAACTTGCCATCGATACTCAAAAGTTTCATCCAAACCTCCAGTGGCTTCAGTTGTGCAAGTTAAAGTGGCAGTATTCTCATTGTAACACAATATTTCTTTATCGGACGAAATACTCGGTGCTGTATGAGGGGAGCGTACTGTGATTGTAATTTCGTTAGAAGTTACAGAAGTGCAAGAATTCGAATATTGCAAACGATATTTCGTCGTTTCAATCAAACCATTCGTGGGTGAAAAGGTATTACCAATTGCCCCTGATATGTTTGACCAACTGATGCCATCCGATGATTGTTGCCATTGGCGAGTAAAGGTTCCATCGCCGCCTGTTGGTTCTACCAATTCGGTAATACTATTCGGCTTTGAGTTATAACAAATAGTTTGATTACTACCAATAGTTCCAGATACCGTAGCTGGATATAACTCTATTGAAACAACTGAAGAAGACAGGTAATCTGTACATTCATTGGGCTTACCTTCTGCATACAAACTGAACACACCAACTTCATTGAATAAATAGGATACAGATGATGTCGTGGCAATCTGTTCGTAGGCAGTTGTCGAAGGCTTTTTAATAAACCATCGATAGTCACATGTCAAAAGTTCGGCGGTGTCATTGAGTACAGACATCGTCAACTCAATATTCTGCATCGTGCAAATAGTCGGAGGCAGATTACCAACATTCACGGACCATCCATCGCACTCTGCCCACATCCCTAATGTTGGAAATGCGAGCATGTAACTCATTATGATATTGCGCAACTTTTCAAACATAATTCAACTATAGTTCATATTTTGATGGCGTGCTTCTAATATTTTAATGTATGTTCATCATAAAAGTAACCCATAGACCGTTCGTTTTTTTCAAAAATTATAAAAACAGTTAATTTCAGTCAGTACTTTCTTATTACCTTCTTCCTTCGTAGTTCCTTCGAAGCTCCTTCGTGTCTGACTGCGGACAAACAGCAGAGAAAGAGCAGAGACCTAACCATGAAACAACACATATACAAAAAGCGGGACTGCACTATTGCTGTTCCGCATTCTGAGGCTCTGGTATTGCCTTTCGTTCCAAACAACAACACTGAAGCCCACGCCGTATGTACGTGTACGCATATGCGCGTACATTAATTACATACCAATGGGCATCTTGTGTCGCAATGTTTCGGAACTACAATTTACCAGATTCCAGAATGCCAAAACAAAGCGCGTAAGACGCCTTTTCATTATGTCCTGTATATCACCCGTGCTAAAGGCATATTCCCTTAGCGCAGGCTAAACACAGCAAAACTTCCGTTTTGC
>ERZ842401.4370-NODE-4370-length-16517-cov-6.211335_pt1 | contig 16517 bp, 16 predicted proteins | sample MGYA00521270_ERZ842401 | MGnify/ENA primary metagenome ERZ842401 (study PRJEB31892, sample SAMEA3878208) | bioreactor metagenome | biome: Moose rumen | place: Sweden | collected 2011-10 | study: EMG produced TPA metagenomics assembly of the PRJEB12797 data set...
TGTAAAAGTACATCAGAGGTCAGGCATAGTACCCACCTTTATGCCAGAAGCCTCTTAATTATCCGATTAATGTTACATTAGATACTAATGTTTTTGATGCGTGTAAATATGATTTGTCTGATAACAGTACGCTACGAGTTCTTGCAAATCACGTAAAAGAAGGAAAAGTTAAAATCTATTTAAGTGATATTGTTCTAAAAGAAGCAAAAGCACATTTAGAAAAACAAAGTACTGATATTTATTCCTTGATTCGTAATAATAGAGCAGATCTATTAAAAGTTGCAGACGAAAACTTAATAGAGCTTACTGGACTGAAGGGATATATTGCGATTCCGAATAAAGAAAAAATAAAAGAAAATGTATATGCGAGGTTTGATGAATATGTTAAATCGTTAAATCCGGAAATCTTTGACAATTCTTTAATAGATTTAGATAACGTTATTGAAGACTATTTTGAGTACAATGCTCCATTTGAACATTCGGAGAAGAAGAGAAAAGAATTCCCGGATGCATTTATTGCCAATCAGATTAGAGAGGGGTTGCCGAAGTTTGATGCGGTTATTATTAGTTCTGATAAAGGATTTAGATGTGCGTGCTCAAAAGGCGGAGATTATACTTTCTTTAATTCATTGGGAGATTTGTATAACAAGATCAGTGAGCAGGATGCGGATTATGATTTAACAATTTCAATACTAAAAGACTTAGATGAAAGTATTGATTTAGCAATAAAGGAAAATGTAGAAAACTATGAATATATCACTGTATATGGTCAATCTCATGATAGAAAAGGCGTTGTGTCTGGATATGACTATTCAGAAACGATGCTGAGTAAAATAGAAAATGTATCGCATTGTTTGCATATAGTAGATGACATAAAGGATAAAAAAGCTGTAATTACGTTAAAGTGTTTTGCGGATATCGAAATGGATTGTTATTTCAAGGATTATGACAATGCACCATGGGATAGTGAACAAAAAGAGTATGTATATGTTAATACGAAGAATGTTATAGAAAAACATAAGGCAAGATTTGGAGTAAGACTCTGTTTGGATCTTTGTGAAAAGAAGTTTGAACTAAATGACGTGGTAATATTCCTGGGAGGAGATACACGAATAGATAGATATATTGTTGATGAGGAAATGGAACCACTTGATTGGGGAGAAGAATATAATACATGCCCAGACTGTGGTTGTGGAATTTCTCATAAGAATGATGGTGGGAATGGTTTTTGTATAGATTGTGCACAGAATCATTGAAAATTGTTGGGAGATAAAGCATCGTTTTAACTTCTGGTCCATTGGGCCAGAAGTTGTTTTTATGTCCGGAAGATTTCATAACTTCTGCTCCACTGGAGCACAAGTTGCTCTTCAGAAGAGCTTGTAGTCCAGTGGACCACAAGTGGAATATGAGGTTTTAGGATACGCCTAAAGCGGGCGACATAGGAGCACGGAAAATCTGCGTAAAGGGGTATGCACCTTTATGCGTATCCTGTTATATTTTTTATTTTTGCTTGTAATTATGGTTACGGAATAGTCGTAAAACGCAGTGGATATGCAGAAGCCTTTATTTATAAGACTTTCGGAGCTCAACTATGTTGTAAAAGGGCATATTATTCGGACTTATCCGAAGTAGCATAATTTACATGTACCAACGGTTGGTCCGGATATGCCGTAATTTGCGTTAACATCCTGTAAACGTTGATTTTACGCGGTTTGTGGCAGATAGAGGACAAAGGGGTTGACCTCATGTGGTCAGGTGGGTTAGCCGCTTGTTAAAGGTTGGTACGAATGGATCGACCTTAGGTTGATCCACACCGCAGACTTCTTGCGCGGGTGCTTGCGAAATGGCTTAAAACCAGGATTTCATAAGGTTTAATAGATGACTCATTTGTAGAGTAGTTATTCAGAAATGGATAGCTGCTCTTTTTTTATACAAATTTTTAGTAATCAGTTCCAACTCGTTCCAAATAGTAGATGAAGGCAGAAAAATTTCTCGAATTTTTAGTAATCAGTTTTTACTCATCCCATATATAAGGTGAAAGGTTTTTTTAGAACTATTTAGTAATGAGCCGATTTTCAACCCAAATGATATATAGAGGCAGAAAAAAATTGCGGAAATTTTAGTAATGAGCTAAAAACCACCCCATATGTATAGTGAGGGAAAAAATAAGCCAGATTCTTGGATGAATTTTTATCGGTATTTAGTAATCAACTGTTTTTGAACCTAAATGCATTGTGAGAGGAAAAAAGCTTTTTTCCTGACCAGAGGCAGACGTGCCTTACAAAACTATAAACAAATGATACCAATTCGTTTGACTGCAGCATGGGTGATTGGGGAAAGGATAACAATGAGTGTAGAAGAAACATTAAAGCATATCGGTACCTATTGGGATATCTACCGGTATTTGGGACGAGAAGAGCGTTCCTTTGATGACATTAAGAAATACTTGATGAAAGAGTGTGACAAACCGGAATCCACAGCGAGAGCAAATATCAGTGGCTTTAAAACTGCAAAGGATACCATCATCAAGATTTCGCAGGATGGTAAGTCTGTAAGTGTGGATCCACAGAAGTGGAATAGCCTCTTCTGGACTATGGATAATCGAATGCATTTCTCGGAGTATGATGACCGGGCGAATGAACTGAAGGAAGTCTTTGATGCATATTATGAAGGCGTTGAGAAAAATGCTGATTTGTCTCAAGAGGTTGATGAACTTGAAGAGGAATTATCGAAAGAACAAAGGAAGCGTCAGCTTGATGTTGAAGAATGGAAATCGAGGAATGAGGCTTTACAGGACAAAATCAAAGACCGCGAATTAAAGAACTGTTACCAGCAAATCTATTACATGGATCGCCTTTTAAACCCACCAAAGGTAGAGGTTCAGGAAGCATTTACTCCAAATCGCTATGAATATGAATGCGATGTATACGAGTATCTTCGTAGGAATCATTATCCGGAGGATGCGAAGAATGTCGTTTTAAAAAATTATTACAAGAAATATGCGACTCTCCATGAGGAGGAAATCGCAGAGATGAAAAAGCATTATAAGGATTACAAGTCCAAGAAGTATGGGCTTCTCGGTAAAGTCATTATGTTTATCGTCTGCATGTATCGAAGATTTGTCGGCAAGCGATATGAATGGGCGATTCGACATTTTTTGATTAACGATATTCGGAGGGAGTTTGCCAGAGAGATGTTAGATAGAAAATGGTTTATTGCTTCGAAGAATGGTAAGTGTTACACGCGTTATCAACTTGTTCCGCAGAAGCAGTTGCAGGAACTTTATGCAGAAGTTGAGCGTATCAGAAAGGCTTTTGAATCAACTTGTGGTCCATTGGACCATAAGCCAGGAAATGAGCCTACAGGAAAGGAGGCGTAGTTGATGGAAAATCGATATTTACGCAAAGATGACAAATTGAATAACTTCATACCGATTCCGCTTTCTTTGCTGGATTCAAAGCTCAGTAGCACCACATTGCTCGTATATGGCTGCCTCCTAGGACGTGGCATCTTATCCCAGAAGAATGGTTGGTATGACCAGAATGGTGCCATATACGTCCGATATACGGCACCACAGCTTGCCAGGGATTTAGGTAAAGGCAAATCCACGGTAAAGGCATCCTTAAAGGAATTAGAGACAGCGGGTCTGATAGAGAGAAGGCGTATGGGACTTACTATGACAAATATTTATATCAAGGTTCCATGCTCATTTGAAAGTGGTCAGTATTCTGACCACTATGGACAGAAATCTGACCTACCAAGGCCGGAAAACAAGACTTACAGAGGTCAGAATTTAAGCCCATCCGAGGTCAGAAAACCGGACCCAAGTAAATATAAGAGAGTAAATAAAGAAACATATCATAAAGAATATATCGTGAGAGAGGGGGAGAGCTTTTGATGAAGAATCAGGATTTGAAAAATGAAACTTATATGGGCGAAGACGGATTGCTTTATTGCGCTAAATGCCATACACCTTGCGAGAAGGTTCTCCCACATCCATTGGAGAAAGGGAAGCTTTGGAGAGTTCATGTGATGTGTCGATGCCAGCGTGAGGCTTATGAAAAGGAACAGGCCGAAAGGGTTAAGCGTGAGTTTGATGAAATGGTTTCTCGCAATCGTATGATTTGCTTCCATGAGAAGCAGATGTATGGCATGACCTTTGAAGCGGATGATGGCAGTGTGCCTGCAATGGCAAAAGCCAAGGCTTATGTAAACCATTGGGATGAAGTCAAGGTTAAGAATGTGGGATTGCTCTTGTATGGAGATGTGGGCACCGGCAAGACCTATATCGCAGCTGCGATTGCAAATGCACTCATTGATCAGGGCAAGCGGGTGTTGATGCGTGACTTTACCGAAATCAGTAATATCTCAGCCTTTGATTCGGATGAATATGTTCGTTCTTTATCTGCTTATGATTTGCTCATTTTGGATGATTTGGGAGCAGAGCGAACCACAGAGTTTGCCTTGCAGAATGTATTTAACGTGGTGAATCGCAGGATGGAGTCCGGTAAGCCTCTGATTGTCACGACAAACAAGTCCATGGATGATTTGAAGAATCCTAAGGAGCTTACGGGTAAACGTATCTATGATCGCATTCTTGCAATGTGTACACCGGTCTTTGTGGGCGGTAACAGTAAGCGAGAGAAGATTGCGTCGGATCATTATCAGGACTTAAAAGAGATTTTCGGAAAGGAGGAGCCTTTGGATGGAGATGATTAACATTGAAGATTACAAAGATTCTACTCTGGCAAAACTTGAAGAGCAGAAGAAACAGACTGTGCCGATTGAATCAAAGGTAACACTTACCATTAAGGAAGCTGCCGAGTATTCCAATATCGGCATTAATAAGATAGAAAGCCTCCTCCGTACACCAAGGTGTCCATTTGTTTTATATGTGGGCAAGAAGAAATTGGTGAAGCGTAAGGAGTTCGAACGATTTATTTCTGAAAATATAGAAATCTAGAAAAAGCCTGTTATCAGCGGATTGCAGGCATCTTAAAAAATGAAACTACATTGTAAAGAGCCCTTGATTAGTGTATAATAGATAAGCTGATTTGGGGCTCTTATAGCTTGGAAAGGAGCCTTAGATGGGAAAAGATCTCAAAGGAAAGGAGATTGGAACAGGAATCGTTCAGCAACCCAATGGAACATATTTTGCCAGATTTGTTGATAAATTTGGTAGGCGCAGAACGAAAAGATCCAAGAAATTACAAGAGGTAAAACAGTGGCTTGCTGAAGCAACGTACATTGATCAACATAGTGATTTGGACCAAGCGGCAGATATGCTCGTAGATGCATGGTTTGATTACTGGATCAGTATCAAAAAGCAGACAGTAAGACCGAATACAGTCAGAAACTATACAGAGCGGTATGAACGTAATATTAAGAGCGTTATTGGAAACAAGCTTTTGACAGACGTTAAGCCGGTTCATTGCCAGAAGATTTTTTCTAATATGGCAGAGGAAGGTTATAAGACTACTACCATATATCAGACTAGAATTGCTCTTTATAACATGCTTGAATTTGCAAAGGAAAATGATGTTCTCATCAATAATCCCTGCAAGAAATCAGTAAAGAGCGATATGGGAAAGCCTTCTGAGAAGAAAGAAGCTCTTACGATAGATGTCCAGAAGAAGTTCTTAGAGGCGGTAGTCGGCTATAGCTATGAGAATCAATATCGTTTTGTGTTGCAGACCGGACTCCGCACAGGAGAACTTATCGGACTTAGGTGGAGTGATATCGACTTCAAGAATCGTACCATGAAGATTGAGAGAACGATGGAGTATCGATATAAGGCTGGAGAGTGGAGAGTCGGTCCACCCAAAAGTAAGTCTGGCTATCGTACAATTCCTCTTACAGACGAAGCAATTCGTATTCTTGAAAACCAGAGATTGAAAAATAAGGGCTTAAAGCTCGTGCCAATTGAGTGGAATGACGTAGTTTTCCTTTGCAGAAAGGGAACACCGGTTAAAAACAGCACATATGATACCGGATTATTTAAGTACTGTGACCGCGTTGGTATTCCTCGTTTCTCAATGCATGTGCTGAGACACACATTTGCCACAAGGTGCATTGAAGGCGGTATGAAGCCTAAGACACTGCAGAAGATTTTAGGACACTCTAATATTGGCATTACCATGAATCTATATGTACATATTACGGAAGATGAAAAACATAGAGAGATTGATCTCGTGGCTGACGCGTTAAAAGTGGTATAAAACTTAATGCGAAATATTAAGTCGTGGTACTCGATGTGGTACTCGGTCGAAATCGCAAATCGCGCAAAGCCCGTAAAATAAAGACTTTTTAAGGAGATATAAAACATTATGAAATTAGGAATCGGCGTCAGTGCCTGATTTCACGTATCTCTCCATAAGTTCTTAAGCCTTATTATTTCGGAATTTCCACATATCATAACTTTCACATAAATTCCCATATCTTCACAAAAAATATAAAATATTGGCGTAGCGATGGCGTAAGTACTGGCGTAGTTCGGCAGACTTGGCCATGATGATAAGTAAGTGATAATAATAGTTACTTCCCAAAATGAGCCTTAGTGCAAATGCGCTTATCCTTAAGCGACTTGATTACCAATAAACAAACCCTCCAAGGAATGTCAAAAGATGAGAAAATCATTCTGCTCTTTGACAGACCAGGGAGGGTTTGTTATTTGGAGAAATGATTTACCAGCTTTTTTACCAATGTAATAGGTTGGTAAAAATGTGAATGTGTCGGATGAGTTTTTGAAAAGTAACCGGAACACAACATCTGGTATTTTCAATAAAATTGAACACAAACAAAAATGTTGACATAATTAAATTGAACAAGTACAATAAATTTGAAAGGTAGGTGTGAGTATGGGTAACAACACTTTTGCAGATAGGATTAAAAAACTTAGGACTGACAAGAATCTCACTCTTGATGGATTGGCAAAGGAATTGAATATTAACAAGAGCCGCATTGGCATGTGGGAGAACAACGGGACTGTACCACGCGATGATGTACTGATTCAACTATCTAAGTATTTTAACGTATCCATTGACTATTTGCTTGGGAATGAAAAGATGGAGGATAAAGAGCCGGATAGTGAACGCTTGCAATATCTCCAACGCGGGCTAGGAAAATTAGATGAAGGTCGTCTTGAAAAAGCAGAAAAAATGCTCTCTGTAATGTTCGATGACATTTTTGAGAACGGAGAGGAGGACGATGATGGCATCTAAGAAACCTGACTTTAAAAAAGCCAATATTTTGGCTAATGAAATATTGGTTGCCTCAAGTACATTAGTAGCATTTCCGGTTAATACAAAGAGCATTGTTAAAGAGTGGTCTGATATAAAAATCTTATCATTTAAATGCGCTCACGATTATGGTGTTGATATAGAAGCTTTTGGAAGCGAGGCTGCTGTACTTCAAAGTAAGAACGGAAGATATATGATTTTTTATAATCAGGATGATTATGCTCCTCGTGTGAAATTTTCAATATTACACGAGTTCGGTCATTATCGTTTCGGACATAAGCTAACGAAATATGCTGATGAAACTGAGTATGGCTGCGTGGAAGTTGAAGCAAATTGCTTCGCAGCTCAAGTTCTCATGCCGGAACAGGTACTGAATGAATTAAAGAAGCGTGGAGCAATCATCAATGTTGATTTTCTGAAGATAAATTTTGGAGTTTCTGAAGAGGCTGCTCAGAAGAGAATTGAGACCATGGGAAAGATCAATTATGAGTGGCGCTCATCTGATGAAAAGATATTTGATGAGACTATCCTTTTTAAATATAAGGATTTTATCGATGCCATCCTGCCAAAGAAGAATAAATTCAATTGGTATGAGGATGAATATGAAAGACAAATGGAAAGGGACAGCTGGGATCTCGATACCAGAACCCGCTATAGGTATTGAGGCGTATGCTGTATCTAAATATTAACAGAAAGGATGTGATAGCCATGTGCGAGTTAGCAGGTAAAAGAAAAGCACCATATAATAGCTGGAACTATCATACGGTGCCAATCGAGTACTTCAACTCGAATCTGAACACTTTTACCTTACCATAAACTGCACTGAAGGGCAACAAAAATCGTAACCGGCTCCGAGATTCTCTGGAAGGAATCGAAGGTGCAAAGCTGCCTTGCGGGTACTTCAACTCGAATCTGAACAATTCATATGAAGTACCTGTGAGGTCACCTCCGGGAGAAGTCTGCCTTCTCTTGGTTGTATATCTCGATAAGGAGGTATTTCATTATGAGCAGAGTAAATTCGAAGCGTAAGAGCTGCAAGGATGTTTTTAATGCTTTTTTAGTTGCATTTGCAACATATGCAGGATTCTTTGAATTCCCGCGTATAAGACCTACATTTGACATTCCCAACAGACTTATTGCTTTTTCAAAAGCTTTATCTTGTAAGGATTATGATCAATGGGTTCACTTCTATGAAGATGACCATCTGTTTGAACGCATATGGAGAAATCCAAGGAAGTATCTGGAGATACTAAAGCGTTACAACGGGGTGATCCTTCCGGATTTCAGTCTGTATAGGGACATGCCCCTGGTCATGCAGTTATGGAGCATATATCGCAGCAGAGCAATCGGTCATTGGCTCCAGATAAATGGAGTTAAGGTGATTCCTAATATCAGGTACGGAGACAGAAGAACATTCCGCGTAAGCTGCGACGGTATTGAAAAGCATTGCGTAATAGCAGTCGGTTCGCATGGGAGTATGAAACACAAAGCGGACAGAGACATTTTTCTCGTAGGCTTTGATGTTGTTATAAAGACTCTTCAACCATCGACAGTTGTTATTTATGGAACTGCACCTGTAAAGTATTTTCAAAAATATATTGATGCCGGAATAAGAATTATCAATTTCGAAAGTGATTATTCCGCCTCACATAAGGAGGCGGTGTAATGGGAGCAGGATATCATGGTGGCTTCGGTGCTACGAAAGGAAGCAGAAGTAGTAATGATGCATATCCGGGGACAGTAAAACTCGTTAAAAGTGGCCTGGGAGAAAAGTTCGGGGAATATGCAATGAAGGCATCACCCAAGGACGGATATACAGATGTTATTATTCATGGAAACCCTGATACGGATAAGGTGTCTGTTTATCACAATGGGCATTGGGTTGATATAGATCAACGTCGGCTTGCAAATTATGTCAAGCAAGATATGGGGTATAAATCCGGACCAATACGACTCATATCATGTAGTACCGGAAATAAGGAATTTGCTCAGAACTTTGCCAATAAGATGGGAGTTGAAGTTATAGCGCCGTCGGATACGGTGTGGGCACATCCTAACGGGAAGTTAACTATTGGTCCAAAGTCTTATATTAACAATGGAAGATGGAATAGCTTCAAACCGAAAAAAGGAGGTCATTAATATGGTTTTAAAAAGGCAAGGATACTATAGAGAAATGCCTCATGCCGAGGAAACAGATCCCTCTATAGAAGAACATATTGGTAAAAAGATTGATTATAAAAATGAAATTTGCCAATATCTTCAGAAGGGTATTGTTTTGGCTGCGTGCGGGGAAGTCTCCAGAGATGTTTTGCATCCGGAAAAAGGAATTGCGGGAACGCCTGATGACATGACGGATGGTAAATATATATGGCCGGGAGATTTAGCTTATTATGTGCTAAATTACGATTTGCAGCTCGACAGCGAATTCATTGATTACATGATTGAACATGAGTGGACTGTTCCGGATGACTTGGAAATCGATTTTGATAATTTAGAGGTGCAATAAAATATCGCCATCATTTGAATTGTGAATAAGAAGCATATCTTTAAAGGAGCAGGCAAGGATATGGACCGTTTTGTAGAAAAGGCCAAATTGAATGAAATGCCATCAACACAGGATGATAATCCTATAGAACTTGATTCGAACAAATACATTATTAGAATCATCGCCGGAAAAGAATATGAGAAGTCACTACTGAAAGGAGCAGCTCAAGTATGTGGCTGTAATGCACTTGAGGCGAAGAAAATCCTTGAAAATACCGGATTTGAATTTGCACCGATGGATGCTCTCGACGCTAGAGCACTAAAGCATAAATTAGATGAAATTGGAATAGATTATGCTGTTAGTCCTGAATTCAGATGGTAATTATCACTTTATGAAGAAATCCTCTTAGTACGCCAATTTGTGTGTGCAAGAGGATTTCTTTGCCTTGAAAATATTCGCTGATACGAATATAATATTATTGATGTAATGTATCCAGTTTCGGCAGCCTACTACAGGAGAAATCTTATGGAATATCTTTCCACAGCTGAAGTTGCAAAAAAATGGGGAATCACTGCGCGTAGGGTTCAGATTTTATGCAAAGAAGGACGCATTGAAGGTGCAATGTATAAAGGCATCTGGTTGATTCCGGATAATGCAAAAAAACCTGAAGACCCGCGTAGAGTCCAAAATAAAGGACACAAAAACTGATAAGATGATTCTTGGAAAACTATCCAGGCAACTTCCGATAATGTGCACTTATGAGAAGGAGGTATCTCTATGACAGTATTAGACAAGAAGCAGATGTCAGAAGAAGATATCAAACTTAATTACATTACGCCTGCGGTGCAAAAAGGGTGGTCCGATCGAATTACGATGGAGACCAAGATTACTGACGGACGGATTAATTTAAGAGGAAACATGGTTTCAAGAGGCACACCCAAGCGTGCTGATTACATGTTATACCTGAATGATGGTAAACCTATTGCTGTTGTTGAGGCAAAGGATAACAATCATTCTATTTCTCATGGGCTTCAGCAGGCGATTGCATATGCTAGAATGATGGATTTGCCGTTTGCATACAGTTCTAACGGTGATGGCTTCTTTGAGCATGATTTCCTTACTGGAAAAGAGCGTCAGCTTTCCTTGGATGAGTTCCCGACTCAGGATGAACTTATCAAACGATACTTCGAAGAACTTAATGGTGGTAATGGCATTACCCCTGAAGAAAAGAAAATTGTAGAGCAGCCTTATTACTCTAGCCAGAACACATATCCTCCAAGATACTATCAGCGTAATGCTGTTAACAGAACTGTAGAAGCGATAGCTGATGGTAAGGACAGACTGCTTCTTGTCATGGCCACAGGTACCGGAAAGACCTATACTGCTTTCCAGATAGTATACCGCTTGCTCCGTTCCGGCATGAAGAAGAGAATACTATATCTTGCAGATAGAAATATCCTTGTAGATCAGAGTATTGAACAGGATTTTTCTCCGCTTGAAAAGACTATCCATAAAATAGATTTCGCTCATGATGACATTAAGAAGATTATGTCTTACGAGGTGAATTTTGCATTATATCATCAGATGGTCGGACAGAATGATGAAGAACATTTCAGATTCTTTCCACCGGAATTCTTTGACCTGATCATTGTTGATGAGTGTCACAGAGGATCTGCAAAAGAGGATAGTAAGTGGCGCAGAGTCCTTGAGTATTTTAATACAGCAACACAGATTGGTATGACAGCTACCCCTAAGGAAAGTGAGACTGTTTCTAATATCGATTATTTTGGAGAACCAATTTATACATACAGTTTGAAACAAGGCATTGAAGATGGCTTCCTTGCTCCTTTCAAGGTTATCAACATCACAACGAACATCGGTGACGGATGGCGACCATATAAGGGGCAGCTTGATATGTCAGGAAATGAGATAGAAGACCGCATATATAACAACAAGGATTACGATTACAACATCATCATAGAAGACCGCATCAATCAGGTGGCAGATGAGATAACTGCTTATCTCAAGAGTACAGACCGAATGCAAAAGACCATTGTGTTCTGTGCTACAGAGCTTCATGCGGAGATGATGCGTGTTGCTCTTACTAATCTGAATGCAGATATGGTTGCTGAGAACCCTGATTATGTAGTACGTATTACCGGCAGTGATGACTACGGTAAGTCAAAACTAAAATATTTCATATCGACATCGGAGAAATATCCCATAATAGCTACTACATCAGAGCTTCTATCTACTGGTGCGGACTGTAAGATGACTAAGCTTATTGTACTTGATAAAACGGTTGATTCCATGACTGCATTCAAACAGATTATAGGTCGCGGTACCCGTATTAGGGAAAAAGAGGGTAAGACTCATTTTGTTGTAATGGATTTCCGTAATGTAACAAGACTTTTTACAGATCCCGACTGGGATGGACCTATTGAACAGGATGAGGGATTTCACCATACTGAAACTCAGGATAATCCTAGAACACCTTATTCAGATGATCCCAATGATGTTGTTGTCATAGATCCAGATAAGCTTGGAAAGCCAATTGTTGATAAGGATGGCTGTACTGTAAGAATCATCAATAAGACAGTTTCTGTATATGATGCAGACGGCAAGCTTCTTAGACAAGAGGATATCATTGACTATACAAGAACCAATATCAAGGGTGAGTATGCTTCACTTTCTGATTTCATACGCAAGTGGAAATCTGAGGATAAAAAAGAAGTTATAGAGCAGTCCTTCGCCGAGCTTGGCATTGATATCAAAATGCTAAAGCATGATCAGGGCATGGATGATGTGGATGATTTTGACTTTATCTGCTATGTGGCCTATGGCACTAAGCCTCTGACAAGAGCGGAACGTGCAAATAATGTAAAGAAAAGGGATTTCTTCAGCAAATATTCTGGAGATGCAAGAGCAGTACTCGAAATTCTTCTTGATAAATATATGAATCAGGGCATCACGGAAGTTGAAGATATTAAAGTCTTGTCCCTTGCAGATTTTGCAGATTATGGAAAACCAGCAAAGATTGTGAAACTCTTTGGCGGAAAAGAGAAGTATGAACAGGCTGTAAAAGAGCTTGAAGAAAATATATATGAAGTTGAGGTAATGTGATAATGGCGATGCAGGCGGGCTTTATTAAGAGAATACGAGATATCATGCGCATGGACGCAGGTATCAATGGTGACGCGCAGAGAATAGAGCAGATGGTATGGATGCTCTTTTTGAAGGTGTATGATGCCAAAGAGGATGATTGGGAATTAAATGAGAGTAACTATAAGTCAATCATTCCGGAAGAATGTCGTTGGAGAAACTGGGCGCAGGCAAATGATAATGGACATGCCATGACAGGTGATGAGCTCCTTGATTTCGTGAATAATAAGCTGTTTCCGACACTGAAGTGGCTAAATGTAACACCGGATACGCCTGTAAAGAAGGCTATTGTAAAATCAACCTTTGAAGATGCCAACAACTATATGAAGGACGGGGTATATCTGCGTCAGGTAATTGATGTTATTGATGAGGTAGAATTCGATGATGTAAAAGAAAGTCATGCTTTTGGAACGGTTTATGAAGAAATCCTTCGTGAATTACAGGCAGCAGGCTCTTCCGGTGAGTTTTACACACCTAGAGCAGTTACCGATTTTATGGCTCTTATGATACAGCCTAAGCTCGGAGAGAAAATGGCAGATTTTGCTTGTGGTACTGGTGGATTTATCACAAGCTGGCTTTCACAGCTTAATAAGCAGGTTACTGATACTACGGCACAAAAGCTCCTTGATGACAGTATTTATGGCATAGAGAAGAAACCGTTTCCTTATCTTCTTTGTGTGACAAATATGCTTCTTCATGATATCGAAGTACCTAATATTTATCATGATAACTCTTTGAGAAAGAACCTTTTGGATTACACAGATGATGATAAGTTTGATGTAATCCTTATGAATCCACCCTATGGCGGACATGAGGATAAGAGCATACAAGGATATTTTCCGGATGATCTGGCAAGTTCAGAAACAGCAGACCTTTTCATGTCTGTTATCATGTATCGTCTTAAGAAAAACGGAAGAGCAGCGGTTATCCTGCCTGACGGTTTTCTGTTTGGCACCGATAATGCTAAGGTTGCGATAAAGAAGAAACTGTTATCAGAGTTTAATCTGCATACAGTTATCCGTATGCCACATAGCGTATTTGCTCCATATACAAGCATTACAACTAATGTATTGTTTTTTGATAACACAAAGCCTACAGAAGAAATCTGGTTTTATCGTCTTGATATGCCTGATGGGTATAAGAACTTTTCTAAGACAAAGCCTATGAAGCTGGAGCATTTCACCCCTGTTATTGATTGGTGGAATAACAGAGAAGAAATCACGGTTGATGGTTTTGAAAAGGCAAAAAAATATTCTGCGCAGGAAATTGCTGATAGAACTTACAATATTGACCTATGCGGATATCCTCATGAAGAAGAGGAGATCCTTCCGCCTAAGGAACTTATACAGCAGTATCAGGAAAAAAGAGCAAGCCTCAATGCAGATATCGATAGAATTCTTGCTCAGATTACGGATATCCTTGGTATTGATTTAGAGGAAGTTGAGGCTGATACAAAGTAGTGGGAGTGAAGAAAGGATTTATATGGAGATATCAGATGTTAAAGAACTCCTAAATAAAGGCGAAAAGGTAGATATTGAGTGCAAGGAGTCTGACAGCAATCTTTCCAAGTCTATATGGGATACATATTCATCTTTTGCAAATACAAATGGTGGCTATATATTCTTGGGGATTAAGGAGGAAAAGAAAAAGAAGCTTCATGAGGAACGGTTTCAGATTCAAGGTATAAAAAATTATGATGTTCAGGTTAAAACCTTCTGGGATACTATTAATGGCAACAAGGTAAATAAGAATATCCTGACGGATGAGGATGTTCAGATTGTCATGATTCCCTCAACGGAGCTGGCAGTTATTTCTATTCATGTGCCACGAGCAGATTATAATAACAGACCGGTTTTTATAAATGGGAATCCATACAAGGGAACATTTAAAAGAAACCACGAGGGCGACTATCATGCCTCTGAAGATGAAGTTAATGCTATGTTACGTGATCAGAAGTCTGAGGGGAATGATGGAATAGTATTGGAACATTATGACATGGATGATATTGATTCTGAAACGCTGAGTCGATATAGAACCATGTTTCAGAATAACAATCCTGATCATGTCTGGAATCAGGAAGATAATAAACAATTCCTTACAATGCTTGGAGGGTATAAGAAAGATCGTAGCAAAGGGATTGAGGGTCTTACTATAGCAGGTCTGCTCATGTTTGGTAAAGGCATTTCAATCAGGGAAAGATTCTCTAATCTGATGATGGATTATAGAGACGAAAGTAATGCTACGGACGATATGCGTTGGGGTGATCGGGTAACATACGATGGTACATGGGAGAATAATCTTTTTAATTTCTTTATGAAAGTATCTCCCAAATTATCTGCTGATCTGAAAAAACCTTTTGTTCTCGATAATCAGCAGCGTGTTGACGATACACCGATACATAAGGCAATCAGGGAAGCATTCGTTAATATGATAATCCATTCCGATTATCTGCTGGATGCGGGGACGCTTAAGATACTTAAGAAACAGGATGAGTTCATATTTACAAATCCCGGAAGCCTTAAGCTTTCTGTAGAAGAAATATTTAAGGGTGGAAACTCAAAGTCAAGAAATCCTAATATGCAATTAATGCTGCGTATGATCGGTTTTGGTGACAATGCCGGATCAGGTATTCCAACGATACTTAATGCGTGGAAACAGGCAGACTGGGTTGAACCGGATTTATATGAAGATACACATTTAAATCAAGTCACGCTTACACTGAAGACATTGGCGACATGGACGGAGTCGGTTGACGAATTACAGGATAATATTGTATATCTGCCGAGTGTGCCTGAAGAAACCTTGACGGCAATGAGAAATGCTTTATCTATCTATAATCTTGGAATATCGCCTGAGGCACATGCAAATCTGACTGAAGTTGCCAGTGCTATTTCTAATGCAATGAAGACTGTTGATCGGATGGATTTTTCGGGATTGTACGAGGCTGTTTCACGATTCGCTGAAATAAGCAAAATGGTACAACCTGCCAGTGAGAATGCAAGAAAACTGGCTGCATTAATATATGAGGATCTGAAAGCAAACATCGAATCAGCGAATAAATCAGCGGATTCTAGCAAAAAATCAGCGAATAAATCAGCGGATTCGGATAAAAAATCAGCAGATAATATGAGCGGACTTACTGAGCGCCAGAAGCAAATCCTGACCATAATGGAAAATGGCGGGGAGTATACCACGGAGTCTATTGCCGGGGAAATTGGATTAAAAGGTCCAAGAACCAGACAATTATTGAATGAACTGGTGGAGCTTGGGAAGATAGAGAGCCTTGGTACAACAAAAGATCGTAGATATCGAATAGAAAAGGATTGAATGCTTTATGACAGCAGAGCAGTTAAAAAATTCTATATTGCAGATGGCTGTTCAAGGGAAACTTGTGCCGCAAGACCCTAATGATGAGCCTGCAAGTGAACTTATAAAGAGAATCAGAGAAGAGAAAGAAAACCTCATCAAAGAAGGAAAAATAAAGAAGGAGAAGAACCCTTCTTATATCTTCCGTGGTGAAGATAATATTCCTTATGAGAAGGTCGGCAAAAATGAGCCTGTTTCTATAGCTGATGAGGTACCATTTGAGATACCGGAGAGTTGGGAGTGGGTAAGGCTTAAAGATATAATTC
>ERZ842401.4371-NODE-4371-length-16515-cov-4.242649_pt1 | contig 16515 bp, 12 predicted proteins | sample MGYA00521270_ERZ842401 | MGnify/ENA primary metagenome ERZ842401 (study PRJEB31892, sample SAMEA3878208) | bioreactor metagenome | biome: Moose rumen | place: Sweden | collected 2011-10 | study: EMG produced TPA metagenomics assembly of the PRJEB12797 data set...
TTTGCCCGTCAATGTCCCACTCAAACGACATAACGCCGTCGCCCGTTCCGTCGTAATTCGTGCGTCCCTGAATGCCCGTAGAAATTCCTAGCGCGTCCTGTGCAATGTGTCCTTTCACGTCGATAACATTAACCGCCGAGCCATCAACAGAAGATAGCGAGATAATCGGGAAATCCCCGGCGTTGCGCGCGTCAAGTTGTCCCATGTGCTCATCATAGTAATTCACGTACAGCCAGTTCCCAGCCTGTACCCTCAGCCTGTCCATTACGTCCTTTACTGTATCTGTCGAGCTTACGTCAATTTCTACCTTATGCCCCATGTTCTCAAAACGTATCGTTCCTTCACGGAAAGTCAGTTCATCGGGATTCTGGTCTTCGTCCTCGTAAGCCTCCGCAAAAGTCATATTGTCCTGCATCATGACTCTGGTGTGCTTCAGGTTCGAGCTTACTCCTCCGTGAATGCCCATCTGCGCAGCTATTCCTCCTGAATAGTCGTCCCACTCAGGATCGTTGAACGGCATATCTACTACTGTGAAACCCTCGCCCGACAGGAAATATATTGCTGAAGAATTAGGGATTTCCTGGCCGTCCTTGTCTACGTGGACAGTGCAGCCCATAACTTCATGACCTTCCTGCAAATTCACTTCGTCTACTATTGCCTGCATGACTTTCGTCCGGTCAACAAAGCCTGTTTTAGGGTCAACTACTTCTTTGCGCTTCAGATTCACGTCATAGTACATCCCGCAGTTCATCTGTACTCTGACAGGGATTCCTACGTTGTCATCTACGCACGGAGCTGTAGGGAAGTTTACGCACTTAGTGCCAGTACCCGCCATTTTCTCAGTGTATGCGTCTGTCCTGAGAGCTGTTGATAGTCCCAGCTGATCCGCATAGTTATACTCGTTCATGTCCAGAAAAATAACCTGCTCTCCGTTATAGCCGCGAATCACGAGCCGCTGAGTCTTGGCCTCCCCGTCTGAAGTCATAGTGTTTGTGTCAGCCTTGTCCTCCTCAAGAGTTACCTCAAGCCAGCCTGCTCCTGCATTCTTGAGCCTGTCCGCTATCTGGTCGAGCGTGTAGGACTGTCCGCCGTTCAGCTTGATGTCTGTGCTACGGCCTCCGCTGATTATCCGCCAATGAAGCTGTGTATCCTCCGCAATGTCGAGCGTCTCATTCACGGGGTCAAATTCCCGGCTCTTGAGTGCGGTTTCCATGCCCAGAGCGTCAAAAACGTCTATGTGGCTGTGATCCAGATTCCTGCGCTCACTCACTGCCTTAATGTTCGTGCTGCCATTCTCGAACTCAAACAGGTTCAGAGCTGCACCAGTGCCCTCAATGTTCAGTGAAGGATAATGCAGTTCTTCCGCTGCGTCATTGTTGGCGAGCCTGTCTTCGGGAGCTTCGCCGGTTCTCTGGGCTGTAACTATGAGCTGTTTTCCGTCCGCTGTCGTCCTGGAAGAAAGTCCCTCTATGGAGTTTATGCGTGCGGCCAAGTCCGACAGTGTGTCGCCGTAATTGATGTATATCTGCGTCGCCGTGTCCGCGTCTTCTCCTACAGTGAAGGTGAGTGAGGCTCTCGTGCTGGTTACCTCGTCAGTCTCAAGCCCGAACAGCTGCATCATGTCGTCAGTATTGCCGGAAACTGAAATTTCTCCTGCGTCCGACCTGAATACGAGCCTTCCTCTAAGCTGGCCGTCAGAGAATGACGCAAAAGGTGTACCGTCATCAAGCCCTGAGAACTTAGAGTTAATCTCCTTGAGCAGATCTGTAGACGATTCTATTTTGCTGAGGTCTATAGTTTCAGTCTTGCCGCCTGCATAAATCTCTATACTTCCGGATGCTTCAGTCCCCTTCCAGCTCAGAATATTGCTGCTCCCCATCAAAGCATGAATATCTCCATCTCCGCTCACCTTCCACGACTCGTCGTCTTCCTCAAACTCTTTGCTTACGATATTTGCGGGCATGGGCATATAGTCCGTGTCTGGCCAGCCTGTGATGCCTATTTTCTCGCCGGTGTTGGACTTCATGATAAGCTGCTGCGTCCCGTTCTCGTAATCCTTCTCTACACTTACCTTCACAAGCATATCCGCTCCCTGATCCTCCAGAGACCTGTTCACGATTTCGGCCAAGTCGTCGAGAGTTAAGCCCGTGAGTTCTCCGGGGTCTCTGTACCTGTTGTAGTCCGTAGTATTTGAGTCGTCTGTGCTGGTCTTCGTAGTGATGTAGTCCTGCCAGTCCTCAGGAATGAACACGGAAAGCGTTCTGCTGCCTACAGTGATTTGCACTTTCTCTTCGCGTCCCTGCCATGTCCAGTCAAGGTCAACATAGTGCGAACAGATAAAGTATGAGTCGTCATTCTCCGGGATTATGTCGCTCCCAGTGAACGAGACATCGCCGAGCAGGCTTTCACTGACAGCGTACTTCATGCGTTCGTCTGTTCCCTGATAGATTATGCTTCCGTCGGACTGCTCAACAAACGGAGGTGCTGATGTGTCCGTCCCTCCGAAAATATACTGCCCTGCTACTCTGGCATTGAGGTTATCGAGCATGATCTGCTTGTTGGCCTCTATCTGCGCAGTAATGTCCTTGAGCTGAGACGAATCGAGCGAGCCGTTTCCTGCCTGAATGATGAGAGACCTGATAGCCTGTGCCGCGTCTAACACGTTGTTCAATGCACCGTCTGCATAACGAAGCATTGTTATAGCGTTGGTAGTGTTCTGCTGGTACTTGTCGTTAGCATTCATAGCGGACTGGAGTTCAAGAGACCTTGCTATTGCTGAAGGGTTGTCCGCAAGACTGGTATATTTATTCCCGGAAGCTATCTGCTTCTGCAATTCCTGAATATTACGCTGACTCTGCATGAGCGAATCCATGAGGCTGCCATACATAGTAGCTGTAGTTAACCGGCTGTTCATGATAAATAGTCTCCTTATACGAAAATAGCCCCCCGCTCCTAATGGGAGGCTTGATGTACATTTATGCGGGTGATGTAAACATTATCGGCCTGCAAGCCCAAAGCCGTTAATTATCGTGTTGAGCATCTCATCATAAGTATTGACATATCTAGCCATTGCGCCGAATGCCCGGTTGAGAATGATAATATCCATCAATTCTTCGTCAATGTTTACTCCGCTGACTGCCTGACGCTGGGAATCAATCTGATCACTGACTGTAGCCTCTGTCGTGTACATGAGCTGAGCACTTCCTGCCTTAGTGCCTATGTCAGAAATCATCGCATCATAGACTCCTCCGACAGTCATAGTCCCGTTATTGAGTATCTTGTCAAAATTCAGGGCAACCATACGTGAAGCATTTGTGCCGTCCCCGGAACCTCCTGATACTCCGCTCACTGCAAGGCCGTCCTCGTTTCTCCTGCCCATAGCTGCGCCGATGAGTGAGGGATCTGCGCTGATCTCGTCCGTAACGCTGAGCCGTGAAGCCGCTCCTGCCTGAGTGCCGAGCCTGCTGAAAAACGCGACTCCTGTCGTTGTGATGTCCGTAGATATTCCGTAGCCTGAATACTGGTAGGCGTTCATGTGCTTTGCGAGACCGTAGGCCATCTCATCAAGGCTTTCCTTGAAGCCGGGAATCATTCCGTCCCTTATCTCCTCAAGAGCTTTTATTGTGCCGTCAGTTATGTGATGCCGGACGTTGATAGTCGTAACTCCTGCTGCCTTAAGGTTGAGCCTCATTCCTTCGCTGACTTCTGTCAAGGATTTTGCGCTGTAACGTTCGCGCGAGTCTCCGTCGAGAGCTGGTATTCTTCTTGCTTTGCTGAACATGTTATCGCTGGAAAGGTAGTGCACGTTATTTAGGCTGAATGATGCATCCCTCGCTATGCCAGAATCTGGTATGTAGGCTATTTCCCTGTAAGTGTAGAGCTGCTTTTCGTCTCCGTCCTCGTCAATATATGTCATGTCTGCAGCTACTTTCTGATTCGCGGTGAGTCCGAGCCGACGCAATACCTGCATGTTTCCGTCAATGCTGCCCATGAGGGTAATTCTCTGGGCTTCTCCTGCAACGTCAGCACTTATCTCAAGATAGCCTTTATCTACAGAAGCATGTACCCATTGTTCCGGCTCAGTGAGGCCGAATTCCGCCTGATATTTCTCGTTAATCTTGTTGCGTATGGTTATCAGACTGTCAGAACTCTCAACATCAATAGTGATTACGGGGTTAGTGTTGACAATGCCCAGCCGTGAAGCTAAATCACCCTGAACATCAGACACGGAGAGCAGGTAATTATCATCTGACTGAAGGTAGAACTGAGTGATTGTCCCGGATGAAGATTTCCCTGTAGTTACGCTCATTCCTGCAAGAGCCGGGTTATCTCCGTTTGAGGCTTTCTCGAAAGTTGACGCTATGAATCCGGTCAAGTCCTTCACTGTCAGGACGTGATCCCCGTCGCCGTTAATGCTGTCTACAATTTTGCTTGTAGTGCTGAGGTCTGAGCTGAGCACCCATTTATTGAGGGAGTTATTCCATGACGCGGAAAAATCTACCTGATCCCCTGACACTCCGACTCTGAAGGTGTAGGTTTCTCCTGCCTGACCTTTTCCCAGAATCTCGCCTGCATTGAGGCCGTTAGCAGTGCTTCCGCTGAAGTTGTTAGATGTTATGCGTGTTCCTTGAGTGCCTACCTGAATCCTGAAAGAGCCTGAAATATTGAGTGCGTCCTCAAGGTTATTAGGCTCTGTTCTCATGGTTACGGCTGAGAGTTCGCGTTTTACCTCAGTGAGTACCCCTAGGAAGCCGCTGTAGTCCGTGAGGTCGAGGGGAGAATTGTACTCTGAACTTGTCGTGAACTTCAGGGCTGTGGAGTCATCCGAGAGAGTCTCCTCTTCTACGTCGAGATTCATATCACCTGATGCCGCGTTGATGAACTCCGCAAGTTTTTCCGCTGTGAGGGTTGCATCTTCTGTCTCCTTGTCAAGGTCATCCAGAGCATCTCCGTCGAGTTCTGCCCTGAGCTTCCAGGCTGTTATTGGCGTGGTTTTGTCTTCGGGGTCTTCGTGAACTGCGTCTATCTTTATCGTGAGCACTGAAGGAGTGCCGTCCTGATTAAGCGTCCTGAACTGGAGCTTGTAGGGTATGTCCTCATTGTCAGCACTGAGGATTATTCCGCCGTCAAAAGCTGAAGTCCTGACCGCAAACGTCTCAAGGCAGTGAGCATTTCCTCCTCCTGCTGTCCATTCTGATTCTGTGGCGATTCTGTCTACAACGAGCTGATACGTACCTTCCGGGCCTGTAGCGAGAGCGTCAGCAATTTCCGGGTTGCTCACAATGTCGAACTCGTTATCCGTAACCTGAACATCATAGTAGACTTTTTCGTCCCAGATGAATGCGTGAGCCGCGAGTTCCCTGACCTTTGTGCCCTGAACAAGCACCCTGCCGTTCACTGACAGGAAGAATTCTCCCTTAACGTCGTATTTTTCTACCGGCTCGTTATAGGAAATGCCCATCATCTTGGAGAGCTTGTCTATGAGTACGTCCCGCTGATCTCTGAGGTCGTTAGCATTCTGATCCATTGCTTCGGCGTTTGAGATTCTGAGGTTCAGTTCCGCAATGTTGTAGAGCATTTTGTTGGCATCTGTTACTGACTGCTTTATCTCCATGTTTACGGACTCGTTGTAGGTATCGAAGTTTGAGGCCAAGTTACTGAGCATGATGCCTAAAGAGTTTGCGGAAGTTACGAGTGCCTGACGAGCTGAAGTATCCTCCGGAGTCTGCTGCAGGTTCTGCATGTTAGTGAAGAACGTATCCATTGCCGCCCTTATTCCGGAAGAGTTAGGCTCTGATATGTAGTTTTGTATGGAGTCGTAGAGGTCGCTGACTTTTTCCCAATAGCCTAATGTTGACTGAATGTCCCTGAACTGGAAATCGAGGAACTCATCACGTATTCTCTCAATGTCCGAGACGAGCATACCCTGCCCTAACTGTCCTACGCCTGGAATGTCCTCCGGAGTTGCCGTAACGAAATTCACTCTTTGGCGGGAATAGCCTTCTGTGTTCATGTTAGAGATGTTGTGCCCGACTGTCTGCATTCCCAGACGGAAAGCGTTTAGTGCGCTTCTGCCCATCTCCAGTCCGCCGAATGTACTGCTCATGTTATCCTACCCCCTGAAGTTAGCCGTGCCAGACTGCGAAATCTTGTCGCCGTTGAGTCTGCTGAACTCAGAAAGCAGCATTGACGTATACTTTTCGTTCTGGTCAATAAGGCCGTTTATTACAATCATTTCACCCTTTAATACAAAAATGGACTGCGTTAATCTGTCCACAGCCCCATTAAATACTGCCCTCTCATCATTATTCATCTTTGACGCTAAAGAATCTGCCTTAGGTTCGCAGGAGAATTTTGCGGCTAATTTTTTTGCCAGATCACTGCGTCTTGTGTCATGTATCTGAGTGTCGAAGAAAATATCTCTTGTCTCGTTCATGAGGGCATTAACGTAGGCTGTATCGCGCTCAGACATTGCCGCACGCTGTTCACGCATGGCATCTATAAGGTCATCTATGCAGTCTGCTTCGTCGGTTACTGCATTAATCAGCTCCTCAACATAGGCACGCATAGCATAATTACTCTTCGGCCAAGTCAAGCATTCCGGCTATGTATAGAGCATCAGCTACTTTGTCTAACGGAGGGTTGTAGCTCCCGGAATTTATCTGTAATCTCAAGGCAGCGACTCTATCTTCGCGTATGTCAGGAATATTCTTCATTTCCGCATTGACTTTAGCGAGCAGTGAGCCGAATGAACTTATATCCGCATTGTCTGACTCCTGCGTATACCCGTTGCCGTAAGATACACTGCGCCTTGATTTTCTGTTCTGTAGGGCATCGAGATTGTACTGCCCTGAAATTCTGCCGACCATAATAAATTTTTCCTCCTTCTTCATAAAAATGTGTTGGGTAAAGTTGTGTTTATTCTCGGTGCTCTGGCAAGTTATCTTTACAATAATTTGCGTAAAAAATTTCACGTGAATATCTGCTACAATGACAATTTCAGAGATCATATACAGAAATGAGGTAGTAATATTGCTCAAAAAATTATTGGGAATGAGTTTGCTTCTAATGCTTGCCTGTTCGTTGGCATGGGCAGACACGGCTATTGACAGCACTAATTTTCCTGATGGGATATTCAGAGAGTTTGTCAGGAACTTTGACACTAACCGTGACGGCACACTTCAGGACAGCGAGATTAACTCCGTCGAGACAATCACAGTTAGGGGAATGAACATCGCCTCACTTGAGGGTATAAGCGTGTTCCCGAACCTGAAGACTTTACGATGCAGCAGCACTGGTCTCACAGCGTTAGACCTTTCCGGCAACACACTTCTTGAGGCACTTGGGTGCGACAATAACAAGATAACTTCACTCAACCTGAATGCGTGCCCGAATCTCCGTGAAGTCTACTGCACTAACAACGGCCTCCGAACTCTCGACGTAAGCGGCTGCTCTGCACTTCAGGAACTATATTGCTACACCAACAGTCTGGACGTTCTCTACGTCAGCCGGAACACAGGCCTAGTATCTCTTGACTGTCAGGAAAACCAGATCACAGCATTAGACCTCACCAGCAACTCCGCTCTTGAGTTTCTTGACTGCAGCGTGAACAAGATAACTTCCCTCACCCTGAACAACAATCCGTCCCTAAAATGGCTGTACTGTCATGACCTGAATCTTGGGAGCAACGGACTCGATGTCAGCAGTCTCGGCAGCTTGTCGCGTCTCTGGTGCTGGAACGACAACCTCCCGACTCTCGACGTGAGCAGCAACAGCAAACTAGAATCCCTTCTCTGTTCCGGAAACAGCCTGCAGACTCTGGACTTGGCCGGAAACACTCTGCTTACCGAGCTTACGTGTGCAGGAAACCCCATAACTGAGGCCGTGAATGTCAACACAATACTTCCTCTTGTTCTCGGCGAAAATAATTCTGTCCTGTTATCCGGGCTATCCGGCACTGACAATCCGAGCAGCTCTGACATCAAGGGCTTTGACGTTGAGGGTAATGCTCTAGCACTTCTTGATTACGGCATGTCGGGCAATACAGTATTTGCGGCATTTGAGAGCAAGCCTTCACTAGTGCGCTATCAGTACGACACGGGGAATGACAAAGTATCATTGTCAGCGTCATTCATTGCGGAGGAGACATTAGGATTTGCGTCATGCACGAACGGAATATTTCAGGGCAAAGTCGACGGCAATATCTTTACGTGGAAAGGAATACCCTACGCGAAACAGCCTGTAGGTTCTCTCAGATGGAAAGCTCCTCAAGCACCGGAAGCCAGCGGAGAACTTTACGAGGCCTTCATGCCTGCGCCGACACCGATTCAGCACTATTCAGCAAGCAATCCCGTAGAACTTATGCCTGCGCAGGGTGAAGAGTGTTTAGCCCTGAACATCTGGAACAACAAGCTCACAAAGACTCTAAAACCCGTTATGGTCTGGATACACGGCGGAGCGTTCAATTCCGGCGGGACGGCCAATCCTGACTATGACGGCCAGCGGTTCATTGAGGCGCATGATGATGTGATTCTGGTGAGTGTAGGTTACAGAGTGGGGCTTATGGGCTTTATCGACTTTGTGCACTCAGGAATACAGGGCTGCCTGAATTTCCCTGACAGTGCAAATCTTGGACTCTTGGACGTTATGCAGGCTTTACGCTGGATTCAGGAGAATATCGCCAGTTTCGGAGGAGACCCTGAAAATGTTACGCTTTTCGGCCAGTCTTCTGGAGCAACAATGGTAGCTCTGTTAATGTCTATGCCGGACTCAGTGGGACTTTTCCAGCGGGCAATAACACAGAGCGGAGCGGTATCTATGACCTCAGGAGTTGATGACTGTTTACCGCTGACAAAGGCACTTGTGCAGATAACCAGCGCAGACACGATGGATAAGCTGATGGCGTTGAGTTCTCAGGACTTGCAGGCAGCTGCTGAGAGACTGCAGGCTTACACAAACTTTCCGGAGCGCGACGGGAACACTGTAGCGGCTAATCCATACGAGGCATTTGCGGCGAACTCTGCGAACTTTGACCTTCTGGCCGGGAGCAATGCTGACGAGGTGGATTACTTGAGTCTTGCGATGGGAGCGGAGAATTTTGCGGAGTTTGTGCAGACGGCATTTACCCAGATTACGGAGGGTATTGCGCAGGTAGACAGTGATGACGCAGCGAGGGCAGAGCAGTTTGTAGCGTTGTACAAGCTGAAGCATGAGGACGCTGGCGATACGGAAGCTGCAGCCGCATTCTTGAACGACCTGCTGTTCAGAGTGCCTATGCTCGCAGAGGCGAACACTTACGCGGGGAAGAATTACGTGTACTATTGGGAGTATCCTTCAGGCCTTCCGGGAATCGGAGCGTGTCATGCACTGGATATTCCGTATGTCCTGAACCACACCGCAGCGTTAGCACAGTTCCAGATAAACCAGAGCCTCTCTGAAAAAGTACAAGCTATGTGGGTGAACTTTGCGAAGACCGGCAATCCGTCAACGAGTGCTGTAACTTGGCCTGAATACAACACTTCAACTCAGGCGGCAATGATAATCTCAGAGACACCTTCAGTGAGGAACGCCAATCTTGCGGATCAATACGCGTTGGTGAGTCCGTTGCTGAAGTATGGGATTTCCGGGCGTGAACTCATAAGCGGAATGGCAGCCATGAATCAGGAGGATACTTCATGGACGGCCGATCCGGACGTTACGACGGAATCCGGAGATGCAGGCAGATCCAACGGAGGCGGAGGGTGTAATTCTGGATTTATGTTCCCGTTAGTGATTGCGGTGATGGCGTTTGCAGTGAAAAGGAAAGCGTGAGATAAAGCGTAAATTTTTGACGGACATGGAGTGAAGGTGCTCTGTGCCCGTCAATTTTTGTGCACAAAAAAAGCCCCCGGCAGGATTTCCGAAGGCTTTATTGTGTACAAGCTATCTGTGTTTGCGCTGAACTAATGCGAGTGCTAGAACTAGGAGCGAAAGCGTCCCCATACCTGTGGAGCATCCACCGCCGCTGTCAGAATTAATAACTACGCGCCCCTGAGGATTCATGAGTAATTCTTGGCTTACTCTATTCTTAGTTTCCTCTTCTTGAGCTGTAGTTTGAGAGCCGCCGCCGCCAGCTGTTATAACTAAAGAACTAAGGACATTCTTCCACAACGTGCTATCTGTATTAATGCTGACAAACTGGACCCAATAATATCCGCTGGGCACTCTGGAATCTGTTGTGCTGTCATCCACAAAAGCTATAGATTTATTACCGGAAGCATTGGTAAATGTGAACGAGTAGAAGCCGCTTGTTGAGTTCTGTTCCAGATTGCTGCCGTTGTTAGTCGAGCATAAACTTTCTGCTATAGCCTGCAGTGTCCTTCCGTTGATAGAACCAATCGCAAACCTTATGTACTGTGAAGAGTCTGAATTGTTTCTCAGAGTGAGTATGTCTCCGTTATCGCTCTCTGAAGCAGTCCAGCCAGACGGTACACCTACAGTCATGTTTGTGAATGACTGTGTAGTCAACGTAGTGGTAGTATCCGGCGATGGTGTGGGAGTATTCGGCGTGCTGCTAACTGTTATAACTAAAGAACTAAGTACATTATTCCACAACGTGCTATCTGTATTAGTGCTGACAAACTGAACCCAATAATATCCGCTGGGGACTCTGGAATCTGTTGTGCTGTCATCCACAAAAGCCATAGATTTATTACCGGAGGTATTGGTAAATGTGAATGAGTAGAAGCCGCTTGATGAGTTCTGTTCCAGATTGCTGCCATTGTTAGTCGAGCATAAACTTTCTGCTATAGCCTGCAGTGTCCTTCCGCTGGTAGAACCAATCGCAAACCTTATGTACTGTGAAGAGTCTGAATTGTTTCTCAGAGTGAGTATGTCTCCGTTATCGCTCTCTGCAGCAGTCCAGCCCGACGGTACATCTACGGTCATATTGGTGAATGACTGTAATGCTGCCTTACTGAAGACATGTGATGCTGCCTTACTGGAGACATGTAATGCTGTCTTGCTGAAGACCTGAGCAGAAGCCGAACCTAACATGCACAGTACCAGCAATGAAACTGTCAACAAAAACGCCAATAATCTTTTCATGATAATATATTCCTCCTTTTAAGAAGACCTGCGCATAAAATCTCGCATCTTCCCAACTCTTATAACGCACAGCAACACAGCTAGAAGCATTATTGTTCCTGAGGCAGTGCTGCATCCTCCTCCAAGTGCTGCAAGTGCCAGGGCTTGTTTTTTCCCTATCTTGTAGCCTTTAGAACCTAGATTTACCTCAACTTCACTATCGCCTTCATTTGTCTCACTTGCCCCCTCATTGAATGTAAGAGACGGATATATGGTATCGTTAAACGCGTCAACACCACCTTCAGTTACCATTATTAAGCAGTAATAGGCATCATTTACCCTGTAGTCGAGCCTGCTATCGAATATAATTGCAGCACCGTTCTTTTGAGTACCCACATTCACAAAATCCCAAATAAAATAGTATGGTGTGTCGTCGTCTAAATAATATCCGTTAAAGTTGCTGCACTCCCAGCTAGAGCTTTCCTTCATGACGTTGTAATAGCCATACGCCATATCACGAAGAGATGCATTACCTTTTTCTTTTACACCTATACCAACGAGAGCTCCTGTACTGGTATTCGTTACGAAAACCCAGAAATCGGTTCCCTGTTCAGCGGTCCATCCTTCGGGTACGGTGATTGAGATCTTATCGAATGTCTCAGCACGAACAGGCATCGGTGCGAGCATAGAGACAACAACTAGAAGAAGAACAACAGCAGAGCATTTCATGAGAATAATTCCTCCTTAAACATATAACCGTGCTATAAGCTCGATTAAGATTACGTTACGCACATCGAGAAAGAGACGCATAGTTATTCCTGTAACTTTTCCGCACAACTTTATTATTACGGAGGATACTCCTTAGGAGTGATTGTAACTAGTTTAGGAGAATAGAGGGCTGTTGAGTAAGAAGACGATAAAGGATTCATTGTAAAGGGAAAAAAGCGCAATAGGTTGACTTGACTTGACTTGACTTGACTTGACTTGACAAGATTTTACACCCTCCCTTTACAAAAACAATACTTAATTCTATGGAAATTTTGGTAATTATAGCATATTCTTTCATTTCAGATATAATATTTCTTATTGTAATAACGCTATCAATTCATAGGGAGGTAATACCATCATGAAAATGACATTTCGCTGGTACGGCAGCAAATCAGACCCAATACCCCTCAAGTACATTAAGCAGATAGCCGGGGTCTCCGGACTCATGGGACTCCTCGACAAACCAGCAGGCGTAACTTGGGAAGACCCAGAAATCGCCGCCCTCGTCAATGAAGTCCACGAAGCAGGACTCGAACTCGAAGTCATAGAGAGCGTAAACGTCCACGAGGACATCAAGACCGGCCAGCCCTCACGAGACGAGTACATCACGAACTACATCGAGAGCATCCGTAATCTCGCACGTCATGGAGTGAAGGTAATCATCTATAACTTCATGCCCGTGTTCGACTGGTTACGCACTGACCTCGCACGCGTTATCCCTGAAGACGGCAGCAACTCCCTCTACTTCGACGAAAAGGACTTAGGCGACATGGGGCCTCTGGAGATTGTCCGCAAGACCGCAGAAGACTCGCAGGGCTTCACTCTCCCAGGCTGGGAACCTGAGAGACTCGCACTCCTCGAAACTACCCTCAAGCAGTACGAAGGCATGACTCCCGACGACCTCCGCAAGAACTACAAGTACTTCCTCGACGCAGTGATTCCTGTGTGCGAAGAATTAGGCGTGAAGATGGCGTGTCATCCTGACGACCCAGCTTGGCCGATATTCGGACTGCCTAGAATTGCTCACTCTCAGGAGGACTACGACAAGATAGTAGCTCTCCACGACTCACCGGCTAATACTGTGTGCCTGTGCACCGGCTCTCTAGGCTCGAACCCTGATAATGACATTCCGGCGATAATCCGACACTTCGGGAGCATGAACAGGATCGGAGCAATGCATGTCCGGAACGTGAAGTACTTGGGGTATCACAAGTTCAGGGAGGCAGCGCACCTCTCCAGCATCGGAGACCTCGACATGTACGCAATCATGAAGGCGATATACGAGACATGCCCTGACACGTACGTTAGGCCGGATCATGGCAGGATGATTTGGGACGAGAAGGGACGGCCGGGCTATGGACTGTATGACCGAGCACTCGGAGCGGAATACTTGTGGGGACTCTGGGAAGCCATAGACAAGAACGCTAAAGGTAAGTAGGACATAGTGAGAGAATGTGCCCTTTTCGTGTAATGCGGGGAGGGCATAAATTTTTGAGTAAGGAGACGCTTGACAATGAGCATCAATAACCGTACAATGCTACAGCACACAACCACGTATTGTCTTCATCAATTACGCTAACCAACAATACACATATCAGCAGAAATTCGCATTATGGACAGCAAAGAAAGTCGGAGGGTTCACTGACACGATAGGCTACGGCCCGGAAAGTCTCGACGCTGACTTCAGGAAGGCTAACAGTGAACTTCTCAGCATCAAGCGAGGTAACGGCCTATGGATCTGGAAGCCCTACATTATCCTTAGGACGCTTGAAGGCCTCAATGACGGCGATTACGTGTTCTACTGCGACTCCGGAGCATTCTTCTTCTCAAGCGTTCAGCCATTAATCGACAGCATGAACAGCGATGTGTGGGTTAGTGATATTCCTCTCATTGAGCGTCAGTGGACAAAGCCTCAAGTGTTCGAGCTATTGGGCATTACTGACGAGAACATCAAGAACTCAGGACAGATTCAGTCAGGTTTTGTGTTATGCAGGAAGTCGGAGCGTTCTGTGTCGTTCGTCAAAGAATGGCTGAGCTTATGTGTAAGGCCGGAACTCATCAAGCCCTTAGAGTCTGGAGACTTTTACGGGGACTGCATAGAGCATCGTGAAGACCAGTCAATGTTGAGTGGGTTGTGCGAGCTGAGAGGGATAAAGGCCCATAAAAAGCCTGAGATAATGCCGAAGTATCGCCCTATAATGCCAAAGCTGAAGCGCATTGTGAAGAAACTCATACGCTGGAAGACCCCCTCCAGAAGGTCATGGGCAGGAGTAAAACGTGTTGAGCTTGTCCATGATGACACATACTCACCATGCATATACCTTCACAGAATCAGGAGAGCACACAGCATGTTATCAGTAGCCTTGCAGACATTGAGAGGGCTTGGCCTGCGTGAGACAATACGTATACTTAGGGCTTCACGAAAGGATGAATGATTGATTGACCTTTAGACGAATAATTGATGTGCTTATGACGACAGCACTAATGCTCCTGATGTCGAAGCAGATAACAGAGCAGGCCGGTCATGAGTACGTCGGCATTATCATGTTTGCGCTGTTCCTGATTCACCAGTGGCTCAACAGAAAATGGTACAGCTCGCTCTTCAGGGGAAAATACACTGCTAACAGAGTATTAAGTGTGTGCGTGAATATTACGCTGCTGGTCTCGTTCATGATGACGGCCTTCAGCGGAATAATAATCTCCGAGAATTTTCCTGCACTGAATGTAGATGCATTGACTTCATTTGCTAGGACTGCACATTTATGCTGTTCATACTTGAGCTTTGTGCTGATGGGTATACATCTCGGACTGCACTGGGGAATGATTGCAGGAAGGGTAAAAGCGTCTTGGCCGGGAGTTTTTGGGAGCGCATTTGCCGGCTGGGGGCTGTACGTGTTCATGAGTGCGAGGCTGTATGAGTATATCTTCCTGATTAACGAGTTCGCATTCATAGACTATGACAAAAACGCTCTGCTTGCTCTGCTTGAGAATATAGCTATGCTGTCGTTCTGGACACTGGCGGGGTATCAGGCGAGTCGTATTCTTTCAGGAAAGTATATGCGTCCTCTGGTGAGTGCGGCAATAACGGCAGGAGTGTACGTGATTCTTGTGCTGTATTTCGGGCTTCCGGAGGCAATGTTTTAGCAATGAACGTCTCAGGAATAGTGATAGGTTTTGCGTGTTTAGCAATAATCGGAGTGTTTCACCCAATAGTAATAAAGTGTGAGTACTACTTTTCTGCGCGAGCTTGGCCGGTATTTCTGGTCATGGGGATTGCAGGACTCGGACTCTCAGTGATGATTGAGAGCGATATTCTCTCAGGGATTGCGGGAGTATTCGGGGTGTGTTCATTATGGAGTATACACGAGCTGAAGAAACAGGAAGAGCGGGTAAATAAGGGGTGGTTTCCGAGAAATCCTAAGCATGACAAACCGTGATATAATTGCACAAAATTTCACTGCAGGAGGAAAAATTGTAATCATGGCAGAAAAAATTTGCCCACTGTGTCATAAACCGTTAAAGCTCAGAGAAGCAAGCTATCCTATGGGAAGCGCATTGTTCAAGGAAAACAGAGTACACGTAGACATTTACGAGTGCCCGGAGTGCGAGAGGGTCGAGCTTTTTGCAGCAGAGAGCAAGCTGGTGAAGTGCCCGAAGTGCGGAAATCTGCACAGCCCCAAAGAAGCATGTGCTGTATGTGCACTCAACGCGGGACTCGATGCAGAGGTTGTGAAGTAGCAGAACAAGACAATAATAAATCCCGGTAAGTGAGCAATTTCACCGGCCGGGATATTTTTTGTGCGTTAATCCTTCACGAACTCAAACAGCCCGTCAACAGGAGCTGCGTAATCTATTCCGAATCCCAGCTTGTGGAACTCGTCAAAGTCTATGTGCTCAAAATACCCTTGCCTGCTTCTCATATCGCTTGCAACAGTGAAATCCGAAAGACGCAGTTTATTCATAGTCTCCGCCACAAGTTCAGGCGTGAATATTCTGTGAGCGTTGAAGGCAATTCCGTTTTTGTCTCCCACCGGCACGGCAATATACAGGTGTCCTCCGGGAGCAAGCACTCTCTGCATTGACCTCATTGCGGCAAAACATGCTTCGGGGTCTACAGGGTCTCCATAACGGCCAAGTCCAAAGTGTTCCGGTGCACACAGCGACGACAGAGAGATTATCGAGTTATCCGCAATGCCCTCAAGATTCGTAGCATCAGCCTGAATGAAGCTGAGTCCCTCGACCTTCTGGGGCAATGGCCTGATGTCTATCATTGTGAGCGGCATGAACGGCAGAACATGAGCGATAAAGCCGTCAACTCTTGAGCCTATGTCGTAGTGAGAGCTTGGCTTGACCTGAAAGATTTTGCGTGCTGCCCATAAGTCCTGCCAGAAGTAGTAGCTTAACGATCCGGCGTTGTCGTCCCAGTCGTTGAGGCAGGGATATAGATGCCTTAAGCCTGCGTGAAATTCCGGGCGTGTGTTGCGTGAATTGTAGTCTTTCATGTCCCGGAAAAGCCTGCTTACTCTTGGAATAGTGCGTAATGGATGCTTAATGAAACTCTTGATGACCGGCTTTAACAACATGACGGCCACCTCGTGATTTGTGTTGAGATTAATGGATAAGATAAGCTACTGCGAACTGCGAACTGCGAACTGCGAACTGCGAACTGCGAACTGCGAACTG
>ERZ842401.4372-NODE-4372-length-16513-cov-8.446531_pt1 | contig 16513 bp, 12 predicted proteins | sample MGYA00521270_ERZ842401 | MGnify/ENA primary metagenome ERZ842401 (study PRJEB31892, sample SAMEA3878208) | bioreactor metagenome | biome: Moose rumen | place: Sweden | collected 2011-10 | study: EMG produced TPA metagenomics assembly of the PRJEB12797 data set...
ATATGGTTGGGAACCACAAAGATAATGAATTGGCGGCTTTCTTTATCTATAACAATCGACTAACAACGCAATTCGGGGATGAACCTTAAATAATTTTTGGCAGATAAGCCTAATTATCGTATTTTTGCCCGCCGACCGTAGAATTTAAGGCGGCGGGTTTTCTTCAAGTTCGGATAGCCACGGGGCGGTTTCAGCCTCATTATTTTTTGTTAGGCTCTAAGCCACTGAAAAATCCTTAAACACGCTGATTATTTATGCTCTCTACAGACAACACTTCTTCCTTTGTTTCCGCCCCGCTGCGTCCTCGGATAGGCATTACGCACGGCGACACCAACGGCGTGGGCTACGAGATTATTTTTAAATGTTTTGACGAGCCTCAGATGCTAGAACTTTGCACGCCGGTGATTTACGGTTCGGCAAAGGTGGCCACGTATCATAAGAAATCCTTTGAGAACACGGCTGTGTTCAACCTCGTGGCAAACGCCGACGAAGCCATAGAGGGTCAGATAAACCTTGTGAACTGCATTGCCGAGGAGGTAAAGGTGGAGTTTGGCCGTGCGACAAAGGAAAGTGGCGATGCCGCCCGCCGCGCCCTCGAAACGGCAGTAGAAGACTACAAAGCGGGGCGCATTGATGCCATTGTCACTGCACCGATTAACAAGTCGGCCATCCACGGCGAGCAGTTTCCCTGGAGCGGCCACACGGAGTATTTTGGCGTACGATTTGATGCCGAGCCGCTTATGATACTGTGCAACGACTTAATGCGTGTGGCTCTCGTCACAACACACTTGCCTATCAGAGATGTGTCGTCGGCCATTACGCCCGCCACGGTGGAGGCGAAGATACGTCTGCTCCACAAAGCCCTGCACACCGACTTCCTACTCCCCGCTCCGCGCATTGCGGTATTAGGTCTTAATCCCCACTGCGGCGATGCGGGCGTAGCCGGTACGGAGGAGACGGAGGCTATCTTGCCTGCCATAGATAAACTTCGTGCCGAGGGCATTGCCGTGTTCGGTCCGTTTGCCGCCGATGGCTTCTTCGGCACAGCGGCGTATCGCGACTTTGATGCCGTGTTGGCTATGTACCACGACCAAGGACTCGCCCCGCTGAAAGCCCTCTCGATGGATGGAGTGAATGTGACGTGTGGCCTCCCCGTGGTGCGCACCTCGCCCGACCACGGCACGGCCTACGACATTGCCGGGCAGGACAAGGCTGATGCCACGTCAATGCGCTCGGCGATATACACCGCGATAGACATTTGCCGCAATCGTAGGAGCGATGAGCAAGCCCACGTTGATCCGCTACCAAAACTTTTCCAAGATCGCCGCGAGGAGACCGATCGTCCACGTCGCCCCTTACGCGAAACAATGCCTTAAGGTACGGTGATAGGCTTTGCTATCATAGCCGGCGGCGAGGGAAGCCGTCTTTGCCGCGAGGGCGTATGCGTTCCGAAGCCTTTAGTGAGCCTCGGCGGTGAGACATTGTTAGCGCGCCTCATTCGCCTCTTCGCTCAAAATGGCGCGTCCTCGGTAGCCGTACTGGTTCGTTCCGAGGCCGATGCCGTAGCCGCCGAAGCCGAGCGGACGGCAACAAAGGCCGGCTTAGTACCCACCATCGTCCGTGCCGACACCCCCTCTTCTATGCATAGTTTAGCGGCCTTAGTGCCTGCATTGACGGACGAGGCGTTTTGCCTCACCACGGTAGATACCGTATTCTCCGAGCAGGCTTTTACCGGCTTTGTGAACCGCTTTCGCAGCGTGGTGGAAAACCATACGGCAGACGGGCTAATGGGTGTGACAAGCCTTATAGACGACGAGAAGCCACTCTATGTAGCAACCACCTCCGAGCAGCACATCAGCGCATTCTTAGACTATCCTAACAAACACACGTATCAAGTTTCTGCTGGCGTTTATGGGCTAACCTACAAAACACGGCAGATATTGAACACCTGTGTGGCAAGCGGCGAAATGCGACTACGAAACTTCCAGCGAGCATTGCTGAAAAGCGGAATGCTACTGCGTGCCTACGATATGGGACAAGTGATTGACATAGACCACAAAACAGACATTGAAAAAGCCTTGAGCCTGCTTCAGCAGCGAACGAGCCGAGAATCTCCCAACGAAAAACACTACGACCCTGGAAAATCACCGAGCCACCTTTCTTTGCCTTTGTCAAGTGCTTGAAAACAGGTCTTGCGCTAAGCATTATTCTCCTCCCGTTTTTTTTAGAAAAAGCTACCTCCAGAATGCCTATCCTTGCTATCTCTCGCGCAGTGCGCTTTTCGCCAGATGCCGTGAGCCGCGACGCCCGCGTTTTCTCGGCTGTGGTGGCACGGTTGCGCACGGGTGGCTTTGACGTAAGGCTATACGATGAGGATGAATTTGCCGCGTCCCCCGCTATAGCGCACCCCGTTGAAGCGATTGTCCATATGGCACGCTCCGCAACAGCATTGCAACGCATAGCGAATGAAGAACAACGCGGTATTCTCGTAGTAAATTCCGCCACTGCCCTACTCCGCCTCGCCACACGCAAAGCCTTATGCCACGCTCTGAGCGAAAACGGTGCCGACGTGCCGCCCTTTCTCACATACAACATCGGCGACACCTACCGCGGCGGATTTCCCCTCTGGGCGAAAGCACTGCGGGGCGACGCTCCCGCACATTGCGTGTCGTACATCACGAGTGCCGCGACCTTTCGTACTTACCTGCAGGAGGCACAAGCACTGGGCGTGACACAATTCCTCTTGCAAGCCCCCCAAACTGGCATCCTGCTAAAATTCTACGGCATAGCAGGCACCGCTTTTGCCCGTCTCTGCTTGCCTTCTAACGACACGCCCGAAATGCGCCGCGAGTTAGAAAAACGCCTCTGCAGCCCCGATGCGCCAACGCTGGAAGACGTAATAAAGAAAAAGTGTCACCAGCTGTCCGAGGCTTTACGCCTGGTGTGCTACGGCGGCGATGCCATTGTTGACGAGCAAGGACGGTTCTACATCATCGACTTCAACGACTTCCCCTCCTACGGCCTCTTTGCCGAAGAAGCCGCTGCAAGCATCGCACAACGCATCATAGAAAAACTAAAAAACCGCGCCCCTCTCTCTTCATAGTATGACCTCACTGAAAGCCAAAGACACTTACAAAAGCCAAGACACCGAGGAGTGGCTCGACCGTGTGTTTACCCGCCCGGTGGGGTTGCTCTGGGCTCGTGCGTTTATTGCTCTGGGCCTCACGCCAAACGCTGTGACGCTTCTCTCCATAGTACTCGGCATAGCGGCAGGCGTGCTGTTCTATTCCGGGCGGTTGTGGGTGAACGTCGTGGGCATACTGCTGCTCATCCAAGCTAACATCTTTGATAGCACCGATGGACAAATGGCACGTATGACGGGACAGAAATCGCGCCTCGGGCGAGTACTCGATGGAATGGCGGGAGATGTGTGGTTTATCACCATATATGTGGCCATCTGCACGCGGCTCACATCACAATGGGGCGTATGGATATGGCTTCTCGGCGCACTTGCTGGAGTGGGTTGCCACACCCGTCAGGCGCGTCTGGCCGACTATTATCGCAACATCCACTTGCGGGTACTCAAAGGCACAAGCGGTAGCGAACTTGACGAAAGCAATAATCTGAAGAACGAATATGCAAAACTCACATGGCGAGAGAGCAGCGTATGGAAAGCGTTTATGTGGTTCTATATCCGCTATACGGCGGCACAGGAGGCCGCCACGCCAGAGTTTCAACGTTTGCGCGAACACCTATTCGCCGACCAGAGGCTTCGCGAGCCTTTCCTCGCAGGTAGCCGACCACTTATGGCATGGGCTAATCTGCTTACCTTCAACGCCCGAGCACTGACACTCTATGCCAGTCTGCTCTGTGGATACCCCTGGCTGTATTTCGTAGCCGAGGTCACTGTATTCACTGCACTCTACGCACTGATGAAACACCGACACGAAAGCCTTTGCAAACGTTTGCAGAATTACTAATACCGCCACAAACTCCGTGAGAAAAAACGTCAGTCTTTACGATTAACTAACTGGCATTTGTATGAGCAAAAATCGTTGAAGAACATCCTTAGTATGATATTATGAAACCGCTTTATCGGAATCTCTTTTTCGTCTTCGGCATTATGTGCGTAGTGTTTATGGTGGTACACTTCGATAGCGACGGCACCGTGGCGGCACAGTTTGTTCAGTCGGCCTGGCCTTGGCTCGTGGCGGTGCTGGCTGTGTGGATTCCTGTATATATGTGCAATGCCGTAGCGTATAAGACGGTAGTGAACCTCACGGGTACGCCCCACGATGCACGGCTGTCGTACCCCGCCTCGCTGAGACTCACCGTGAGCGGCTTCGCTTTCAGTTATATCACGCCGCTGGGCTTTGGCGGTCTGCCCTATCGCATTATGGAGTTGCGCCCACGCTTTGGCACCACACGCGCCACGGCCTCCACGCTGCTTTACTCTATGACGCACGTGTTGAGCCACTTTCTGCTATGGACTACAGCAGCACTGATGTTTCCACTCGTCTATGCCGACAAGATGGACGCGCCGCTCGGCGTGTTTATCGTACTTTTCGTGATAATTGCCGTGCTGGTTTATATCGTATTTCTGCGTGGTGTGCGTAGCGGAGTGGCGCAAAAATTATTGAAAGTAGCTACGGCACTACCCCTCATCAGCCGTTTCACCGCCAGCCTCGCTACACGCTATGGCTCTGCGGCACAACGGATAGACGAGGGATTATCTATGCTCCACCACGCACCACGGGCATTTCTTAAAGCCCTGTTTTGCGAGTATGCCGCCCGATTGATAAACACCTGGGAGTTTGTGTTTATCCTCGCCGCCTTTGGACATCACATCGGCTACACTGATGCGCTTCTGGTGCTGGCTTTCAGTTCGCTCGTGGGCAATGTGTTTTTCTTCCTTCCCCTCCAACTCGTAGCCCGTGAGGGAGGTGTGGCTGCGGTCTTCGTACTACTCGGCCTCGCACCCGCACTCGGCGTTTACACCTCGCTCTATACGCGCCTCAGAGAGATATTCTGGGTGGCCATCGGTGTGTTGTTTATCAAATTCTGTCCGAAAATAGCACAGCCATGACAAAAGCACTACTCTTTGACTACGGAGGCACGCTCGACACCGGCGGACACCATTGGTTTCAGGTGCTTCGACAAGCGTGGCACGAGGTCGGCATAACACCCGACGACCACCTGGCGCGCAACGCTTATGTTTTTGCCGAACGGAAACTCGCAGAGTACGGAGCGGTAGGGGAAAACGATACGTTCAAGATACTTCTTCAAAAGAAATTGCGCTTAGAACTGCAATACTTATACGAACACGGGGCATATCATCCGCTACAAGATCACTCCGTGGACGAATGTGCCAAGGTTCTGGCGGCATACTTAGACAAGAAAGTGTGTAAGAATTTAACCCTTGTTCGCCCTATGCTTGAACGCCTGAAAGAACGATATACGATGGTGCTGGTATCAAATTTCTATGGCAACCTTTGTGCTGTGCTACGTGGCTACGCAATAGATGGCTGCTTTGACCTCGTGATAGAAAGTGCTGCGGTGGGAGTTCGTAAGCCATCGCCCGACATTTGGAAACGGGCTTTAGAAAAGGCCCGTCTAAAGCCTGAAGAAGGTATAGCCATCGGCGATAGTATGAAAAACGACATCCTCCCCGCAGCATCACTCGGTATGCACACCGTATGGCTCAACCCCTCGGGCAAAAGCCCCGACGAAACACCACCAAATGTACCCACAACGGTCGTCACGAACTACGAAGAAATGGAACGCTTTTTCCTTGAGTAAACACGGCTTTTCAACATCAGCCAAAAGGCTCGCTGATAAGCACTGCCTACCTTTGCCAATCACAACACGAAACGCTCGCAAAAAGATAAAAACATAACAAACACACCTAAAAAAACAACATCTTGCAATGAAAACACTAATCCCTGCCGTCTGCCTATTGCTCGTGCTTACTGCTTGTGGCGACGGCGCACAAACAAAAGAAAATATGCAAAACCAAGAACAAGTCAAAGAAGTTTCTGGACGCAAGAACTTCGGCTCGCAACACCCTGTGATTACACCCCTGCCGTGCATTATGATTGCTACGTGGGACGAACGTCAAGTGCCTGACGTGATGATGGCGGCCTGGGGCGGACAGTGCGACTACAACAAAATCTGCTTTGAACTCTCCGCCCACAAAACCACCGACAACCTGCGCCTAAAGAAAGCCTTCACTGTGAGTTTCGCTACAGCTGACGACGTGGCCGAGAGCGACTATTTCGGTATCGTAAGCGGCAACAAAGTACCCGACAAAGTAGCACGCACAGGGTTCACCGCTGTACCAAGCCCAAACGTAGATGCCCCTATTATTGAGCAATACAAACTGACGTTGGAGTGCCGCGTAGTGGAAATGGAAGACAACGAAGACGGCGGCGCACGCGTGGTGGGCGAAGTGGTGAACTGGAGTGCCGACGAAAGCATCCTGAACGCACAGGGCAAAGTGGACCTCGCCAAGTTGCGACCCATCGTGTACGACAGCTCCACAAACGCCTATCGTGTGGTGGGCGACAGCGTTGGACAAGCGTGGAACACCGGCAATAAGTACAAATAAAGAGAAATAAGAAATTTAACCCAAATCGGCGTTGAACCGATTTGGGTTAAGGTGTGTTCTATTAATTCGCTTTGCCAGATTTATGACTTTTGCGTTAAGATAAAAGAGCAAAAGTCTGTCGAGAACGAACTAAATCAATTACTCGTAATCACGTTTCCCTCTCCTGCATAAAGCCTTACGGGGCCGTCGAGCGACACGGCGAGGACTGTGATTTGTGGGTCAAGTACGGCCTCGGGCACCGTGATATATAAATTGCCTGGCACCTCGCTCCAATAGTTTTTGTTGTACACCTTGAACGGAAGCATCGTACCATTGCCCACCACCCAAACGCGATTGACATTGTTCATCAAACCTTTTACCTCCACAATACCGTTAGGACGATAAGGCAGATAGAGAAAAAGCGTCGTGGCATCGGGCGAGAGCGTGGTGTAGCCTTGGAAGAACTCGGCGGGAATGCCCGCACGAGTCTGATAGATGGCTTCGGCATGCTTCGTAGTCCAACGTCCAAACTCCTTGAGGATATCTACCTCCTCCTGAGGCAACGTGCCGTCCTCGCGCGGCCCAATGTCAAGGAGCATATTGCCGCCCATAGAAAGACAGTCGACAAATGTGCGCAAAAGCATATAAGGAGTTTTGAAATTGGTGTCTTGAGGTTGGTAGCCCCACGAGTCGTTCATCGTCATACAGAGCTCCCACCAACGCTCTTTCGGATGGCGTGTAGGAACACCCTGCTCGGGAGTGCCGTAGTCGCCGTAGCCGCGGATGCGGCTATTGATCACGACATCGGGCTTAACGGCACGTAGTTGATTGACCACCTCTTCGGCGTGCCAATCGGCAGCACTTTGCTCCCAGTCACCGTCAAACCAATAAAGGTCGGGATTGTAACGCGCGGAGAGTTCTGCAAGCTGCGCTTTGTTGAAATCTACGAAGCGTAGCCATCGAACGCTGTCGGTGCGTAGTTCATAGCGGGTGGAGGTGCGCGTGTGATTAGGATAATCGTTGTGCGACCAATCCACGAGGCTATAATACAAGCCAAGTTTTAGCCCCGCCTGGCGTACGGCCTGACAAAACGGGGTGAGCACATCGCGCTTAGCAGGCGTGTTGGTAGGAATACTGAGATTGCCCACACGTGTGTCCCACAGTGCCACACCATCATGGTGCTTGGACGTTATCACCGTATAGCGCGCCCCACTCTCCTTGATAAGCCTCACCCACGCTACAGGGTCGTAGTGCAAAGCCGTGAAACCTTGGCACTGCGCCATATACTCACTGTAAGGCATATAATTGTTGTAGAACGACCAACTTTCGCTCACGCCGCCCACGGCATAGATGCCCCAATGAATAAAGATGCCCAACTTAGCGTCTTCAAACCATTGCATACGGCGGAGTGAGTCCTGATGACTTTGCGCAAAGAAAGGCTGCGCAACAACGGCGAGGGAAAGGAATAGGGAGAGAAAAGCCTGTTTCATAATAGCGGTGCAAGTAGTTTCACAGGCAAAATTAGGAATTTATAACGCTTTTGCGTACTTTTGCACACCGAAAACCTAAAACAAATCATTTTTATATGCTTACTATCCGACAAATCACGGACGACCTGGAGGGTGTTGTGCGTGGGTTAGAGAAGAAACACTTTGCGGGTGCTCGCCAAGCCGTAGAGCGTGTGATACAATATAATAATGCGCGCAAGGAAGCACAAGCCGAACTCGACCAACGCCTCTCCTTGCTAAAACAAAAGGCAAAAGAGATAGGCGGGCTGATGAAACAAGGCTTACGCGACGAGGCTGAGGCCGTGAAAGCCGAGGTAGCAGCAATGAAAGAAGGCAATGCCGCCATTGAGGAGCGTATGGCCTCGGCACAACACGATATGGAGCAACTCCTGCTCACCATTCCCAACGTGCCCTACGACATCGTACCCGAAGGCGTTGGCGCGGACGACAACCTCGTCGTAAAGCGCGGTGGCGAAGAGATACCCTTGCCCGAGAAAGCACTGCCCCACTGGGAACTGGCTAAGAAATACGACCTTATAGACTTCGACCTCGGAGTAAAGATAACCGGCGCGGGCTTCCCCGTATATAAAGGATGGGGCGCACGGCTGCAACGCGGGCTGATAAACTTCTTCCTCGACGAGGCGCGGCAGGCAGGCTACACCGAGATTATGCCGCCCACCGTAGTGAATGCAGCATCGGGATACGGCACAGGGCAGCTGCCCGACAAAGAAGGACAGATGTATCACGCCGAAACCGACGACCTCTATCTCATCCCAACCGCAGAAGTACCCGTCACAAACATCTATCGCGATGTCATTCTTGCAGAACAAGAACTGCCAGTGAAAGTTTGTGCCTACACACAGTGTTTCCGACGCGAGGCCGGCAGCTACGGAAAAGACGTACGCGGACTTAACCGGCTGCACGAGTTTAGCAAGATAGAAATTGTGCGCATCGACACACCAGCACACAGCTACGAGTCGCACCAAGAAATGCTGAGCCACGTAGAAAACCTGTTACAAAAATTAGAACTCCCCTATCGCATACTCCGTCTCTGCGGTGGCGATATGAGTTTCACCGCCGCGCTGTGCTACGACTTTGAGGTGTATAGCGAGGCACAAGGACGCTGGCTTGAGGTAAGTAGCGTGTCGAACTTCGACACCTATCAAGCCAACCGCCTGCATTGCCGCTATCGCGACACCGACAAGAAGATACACCTCTGCCACACCCTCAACGGCTCGGCACTCGCACTGCCGCGTATCGTAGCAGCCCTCTTAGAGAATCACCAAACGCCCGAAGGCATACGCGTGCCAAAGGCTCTCCAACCCTATGTCGGCACCGACATAATCTGCTAAGCGTGGCGCGGCTCTTAGGCATAGACTACGGCAGAAAACGCTGCGGCGTAGCTGTTACCGACGTGCTACAAATCGTGCCAGGCGCACTATGTACCGTGCTTACACACCAGCTGCCAGAATTTATCAAAGACTACCTCGCAAAGGAAGACGTTGAAGCCGTTGTCGTAGGCTTACCCGTGCAAACCAACGGAGAGCCGAGCGAAAACCAAGACCGTGTACTGCAATTCTCACGATGGTTTCGCCGCCAATTTCCCAACGTACCACTGCACTTCTACGATGAGCGCTTCACATCAAAACTCGCACAGCAAGCAATGATACAAAGCGGAATAGGACGTATGCGCCGACGCGACAAAGCACTTGTTGACGAAATTTCAGCCTGCATAATTCTGCAAGACTTTATGGCAGCCCGAAAGTGACACCCTACAAACTCAAACGACACAAAGCCTCCCGTTCACATACAAAATTGAGAACGGGAGGCTTGTTTATCTAAGAAAAAGCAAGCGAACCGCTACTCCGATTTAAGAAAAATACTACCTTTGCCGCGTATAGAAACGTACAACAAAACATCTTGGCTATATCTTCTTTCTCTCAAAGCGATAGATATATAATACGGAGTATCACATAAAAAACATACACAATGAAAGCAAGACTACTCTTTGCTGCCGCCCTGTTAGGCGCGGCATCTGTGGCAACAGCGCAGGACATCGTTGTCGTTGACGGCGTTCCTGTAGATCAAAACCGTATGCCCGACTGGACTCCACGCGGCACACCCGATTGGAGCGTGATGACACCCTGGGGCAATCCCGCACTGAAAGACACATATACCCTGCCCGACCACTGGAACAACGTGGAGACAAAGTATTTCCCCACACGTTTCAACCAAGCCGGCGGCTCCTGCGGCCCCTCAAGCCGCATCGGTTATATGCTCACCCACGAACTCAACGCCTATCGCAACGTTGACGGCTCGCTCGACGAAAACCGCCTGCCGCCAAACTTTGTCTATCCTTTCTCTTATGATGGCTCGTCGAAAGATGTGATGGCTATCAACAACGGCGTGCCTAATATGGTGGTTTACGGCGGCTTCCCCTATAGTTCTATCTACGGTTTCGCCGAGAGCAACGTGGCCGACGCAGGCTGGATGACGGGGTACGACAAATGGTATCAAGCTATGTTCAACCGCCTGTCAAGCACAAGCAACTTCCCCACAAGCACCGCCACCACCGAAGGCGCACTGGCAGTGAAGCGCTGGCTCTATAACCATAACGGCGACGAGACATTTATGACAGGCGGCGTACTCGGACTTGGTTGCGCCGCAGGCACAATGGGACTAAAGAGCGGCGGCATTCCCAACACCACAGTAAACAAAGCCGCAGGCATCGTGGGCAAAGCCTATGTGGAACACTTCGGCACATCAGTTGACCACGCTATAACACTCGTAGGCTGGGACGACCGCGTAGAGTTTGACCTCGACGGCAACGGCGTTTATGGCGAGACAAGCAACCAACTCGGACAAAACGAAGTGGGGGCTTGGATTATCGTAAACTCCTGGGGTGCAGGTTGGGGCTCTGACGGACAAGCCTATGTACCCTACGCCATTCACGGAAGCACAAACGCCGAGCAAACGCTCAACGGCAAAACCGTATATACCGGCGGCGAAGGCTGGTGGCCCGAGATTTATCGTATCCGCAAAGACTATGTGCCACAACGCACCGTGAAAGCCGTGGTAAGCTACACACAGCGCGCCGCTATCAGCATCAGTGCCGGCGTGAGCAGCAATCTTAGTGCTACAAAACCCGACCGCACCGTGGCTTTCCACCACTTCAACTATCAAGGCGATGCCGATAAAGACGATGAGATAGATATGATGCCTATGCTCGGCAAATGGGCTGACGGAAAGATACACTACGAACCCATAGAGTTCGGTTACGACCTCACCGACCTTTGCAACGGCTACGATATGGGACAACCCCTAAAATTCTTCTTCATTATCACCTCGAAGAGCGAAGCAAAGGGAGCCGGCGGCATCCATGCCGTAAGCATTATGGACTACACCTTTGATGCCGATGGCGTAGAGATACCCTTTACCATCGAGGGCGACAGCGTATCAATACAAAACGGCGGGAAGCAAACGATGCTCAGCGTGATAGTGAACGGCTCAGGCATCGCCGCACCTATCAACATAGCCTTAAACGACGGCAAACTCACGTGGGAAGCTCCCGCAGGCACGTCGCTCAAACCCACGTCATATAAGGTATATGCCGACGACGAAGAGATTGCCGAGGTAGCCTCCACCGAATACACCATAACTCCGGCGGAAGGCGTGAGCTACTCCGTGCGCGCCGTCTTTGGCCTTGATGGAAACACCGTGCTTTCACAAGCAAGTCCGTCAGCCAAGCTACCCGTGGCCTCCGACAACGTAGTAGACGACTATGTGGGCCAGTTTGAGAATGGCGGTTTCAGCATCCCCGACGTATTTACCAGCGGACTTTCACAAGCCACGATAGAATTCCGTATGAGGCCCACAAGACTTTCAAACTGGAATCAGCAGATTGGTCCCAACTGGGGTACGTTCCTGATGCACTCCACCAGCGCAGGCGAAATCTCCTACGGATGGAACACAGGCAGCGACCGTGGCACTGTAACAGGCGCGCTGAAGACATCCGGATGGTCGTCTATCGCGCTTTCCATCGACGGCAGCACAATGACGCTCTATGTAAACGGCACAAAGAAAGGCTCCTTCACGTCAACGAGCTTCAGTGGTATGCCAGCCCTGAGCGAACTCGTCTTTGGCTCACACCAGAGTGCCAGCAACGGACTTTATGGCTATGTGGACGAGGTACGTATCTGGAAAGGCATACGCACACAAAACCAAATTCGGCGTGCTTATCCCAGCGCACTGCTCAACCCCTCACAGTATAACGACCTCTTGGCCTACTATCGCATGGACACCATTCGGGTGAACGGCGAATTGAAACTGCGCGACTGCGTAGGCGGACACCACGCAGCTTTTGTTACCGAAAACGGCACAGCCAATGTAACAACATCGGTAAGCACCGGCTTTAGCAATCCCACACTGGCCGCCAACATCACACGTCCTACAAACATCACCGTAGGTCAGGCCTTTACGTTCACCGACTATTGCCCACCCACCGTAGTGAAACGCGAATGGGTGATTGACGGCAAGACCTACAACGTTGCCTCACCCACAGTAGTATTCAACGAAGAAGGCACCAAAGACGTGCAACTCACCGTCACCGATGGCAACGGCAACACCGCCACAGCAACGTCCAGCATCACCGTCGAGGCCGGCTCCACGCCAACAGCAGCCTTCCACCTCAGCGCAGAGACCGTAAGCGGTAGCGACCGTGTCAGCTTCATCAGCGAGAACACCGCCCTCGGATGCACCTACCTCTGGGAGATGCCCGGTGCAGTGATAGAACGTGCCACCACAGCTAACACCTCGGCACAATATACCAGCGTGGGCGAGTTCAATGTAAAACTCACCGTGACAGGACCCGACGGCACAACGTACAGCGAGCAACACAAAGTAGTCGTTACACCCAGCGCACCAATAGCACGCTACAGCATCAGCGAAAGTGTTGTGGTTAAGGGCGACGAAGTAGCACTCACCGACAACAGCCTCTACACACCAACCGGTGGCTCCTGGATTTTCAGCAGCGACCAGAACGTCTTTGCCACATTCGGCCTGCACACCACCATAACACCCACCGTGCCTGGCGTTTACGACCTTACATATAAGGTAGCCAACGAATACGGCTCAAACGAGACGACACAGGGACGCGCGCTCGTAGTGTGCAATGCCGACAGCAAACAAGGTCTGAACTTCGGCGGAGGCGCACAGCAACTCACCGCCGACGCGCCGGCCGACATCACCACCGCGTGGTCTATCGGTTTCTGGTATCGTCCGATGACTTCGGGCGAGAGCGCACTCTCTATCCAAGCCGGCGAGGGAGGACTGACACTTAAGAGCAACGCCTCCGACGGCCTCACACTCACCGTAGGCGATGCCACCATCAGTTCCAACAACAACATTCTGGAGACCAACACGTGGCATCACTATGCAGTGACCGCCAGCCGTGGTGTCATCCGCTTCTATCAAGACGGCGTACTCTCTGGCAGCGGGTCGCTCACCGGAGTGACGGACTACAGCGACTATTGGAAAGGCCTCGTCATCGGCGGCACAGCAGGCGAGACGACGGGTGTGATGGACGAGCTATGGATTTTCAATAAGAACCTCGCCAACACGCGCCTCAAGTCGTACTGCGTACTGCCCGTTACCGATGCCGTGGTAGCCGCCGATGCCGGCAGCCTGAAACTCTACTACGACTTCAACTACAGCACCGGCAATCCCGAAGACAAGAGCGGAAACAACCTTAACGGCGTACGCACAGGCTTCGGACCCGACGGCGATGCCTGGGTGGACAGCAAGGGTGTCTTCGCCCTCAACTTCTCAGCCTCGCAGAGCGTAACACCCCTTGGCGAGAAGATAAGCATCGGAAGCAACTACAGCGTTATTGCCTGGAGCGACCAAGAAACCACCAGCGAAAGCTCGCCTGCCACAAATGCCCTCGACGGCGCAAATAGCACATTCTGGCATTCGCAGTACAACGGCGGCACCGTCGGCTATCCGCACAGCATCACCATCAAACGCACAGACCTCACCGACATAGAAACGGTGAAATTCTACTACACCCGTGCAGAGAACTATCGGCCAGCAGCCGTCACCGTGGAAGTGAGCGACGACGGCGAGAACTGGAGCGTTATAGAGACCGGAACAGGGCTGGCCAACTCCGAGAACCAATACGTGTTCCTTGCAAAACCCATAGAGCAAGCCTATATCCGCTTTACGTTCACCAAGGGCTACGGCTCATTCCTCGCCCTAAACGAAATCACTTTCTATGGTGGCCTTATCGCCACGGGCATTGAGGAGATAAATGCACAGCGCGATGCACAGAACAACGCTTGGTACGACCTACAAGGCCGACGCGTAGTGAAACCCACAAAGGGCGTTTACATCACACGCGGAAAGAAAGTGTATGTAAAATAACAGCTGATTAAAAGTGTAAGAGGTTGAAAAAGTTTAAGAGGTTTAATACTACACAAAGGGTTGTCAAAAAAAGACCAAGGTCCACAGCCCAAAGTCATTAAACCTCTTAAACTTCGCAAACCTCTTAGACTTTAAAAGATGAAATTCCTTTTTCTAACCCAACACAACTATGCTCATAAATAGGTCAGCAGCAATTATGGGCATTGTTTTTTATGTTTGATAGTAGAACGTTTAGTAAAATATGTTTGAAAACCTTAGCGAAAGATTAGAACGCTCGTTTAAGATACTTAAAGGCGAGGGGCGCATCACCGAGATCAACATTGCCGAAACGCTAAAAGACGTTCGCCGGGCACTGCTTGAAGCCGATGTAAACTACAAGGTGGCCAAGACATTCACCGACAGCGTAAAGCAAAAGGCTCTCGGTATGAACGTACTCACCGCCGTGAAGCCCGGCCAGCTGATGGTAAAAATCGTACACGACGAGTTGGCAGAACTGATGGGCGGGCAGGCTCGCGAGATAAACTTAGACGGACGCCCCGCCGTGATACTGATGAGCGGACTGCAAGGCTCGGGTAAGACCACAATGAGCGGCAAACTCGCCTGGCGTCTGAAAAACAAACAGTCGAAGCGACCACTCTTGGTGGCGTGCGATGTGTATCGTCCAGCAGCCATAGAGCAGCTCCACGTACTCGGCAGCCAGATAGACGTTCCCGTTTATAGCGAGCCCGAATGCAAAGACCCTGTTCAGATAGCCGACCGTGCCATACGCGAGGCACGCTCCAAAGGCTACGACGTAGTGATTGTCGACACCGCAGGACGCTTAGCCGTTGACGAGGAGATGATGCGCGAAATAGCAGCCATAAAAGACGGCATCTCGCCTTCAGAAACGCTTTTTGTGGTTGATGCCATGACGGGGCAGGACGCAGTGAACACCGCAAAAGAGTTCAACGACCGTCTAAACTTCGACGGTGTGGTACTTACCAAACTCGATGGCGACACACGCGGCGGTGCAGCACTCTCTATACGCACCGTGGTGGACAAACCCATCAAGTTTGTCGGAACGGGCGAAAAGATGGAGGCACTCGACGTGTTCCATCCCACACGAATGGCCGACCGCATCCTCGGCATGGGCGACATTGTGAGCCTTGTGGAGCGGGCTCAGGAGCAATACGACGAGGAAGAAGCCCGCAAGCTGCAACGCAAAATTCAGAAGAACAAATTCGACTTCGAAGACTTCCTCACACAAATTCGCCAAATCAAGAAGATGGGAAACATCAAAGATCTTGCTTCAATGATTCCCGGCGTGGGCAAGGCTATTAAAGACGTTGACATTGACGACAACGCTTTTAAGAGCGTGGAAGCCATCATTCAAAGTATGACCCCCTACGAGCGTCACAACCCGCAGGTACTCAACCAATCCCGCCGACAACGCATAGCCAAAGGCAGTGGCACAAACATTGCCGAGGTGAACCGCCTTATCAAGCAGTTCGACCAGATGCGCAAGATGATGAAGATGATGACCTCGGGCGGCGCACGCGGTATGATGGCTCAACTTAGTAAGAAACACTAATCACCAACCGAGAAAAAACATTATTCCACTGATAGGTTGCTGACTAACGGTTGAGGCCTTTCGCGCACTCCACTTATCAAAATCTGCTCAAAAACCTATCATTTCGCCTCAAAACCTGCCAAAACAAGCCCGCCGTGTTACTAAACCACGGCATTCGCCTTAATTTTGCAGCAGTTTTTCATGGTATTAGATTAAGGTTAGTAAAGTGAAAGCTGTTTGTCGAGAGACAAGCAGCTTTCTTCTATGTTATACAAGGCGGCTCTCTACTAATACGCCAGAATACTTGAAACCATAACCATCTCATCTGCGTGAGAAGAGCAAAAGCGGGAAAAAGGAAATAGGTCGGACGGGGATAAAACATAGTCCGATTGATTTTTATTGGTGTCCGCTAAAACTCAAATGAGCAAAAATTATCTTCCGCAATGCCGA
>ERZ842401.4373-NODE-4373-length-16512-cov-89.278362_pt1 | contig 16512 bp, 12 predicted proteins | sample MGYA00521270_ERZ842401 | MGnify/ENA primary metagenome ERZ842401 (study PRJEB31892, sample SAMEA3878208) | bioreactor metagenome | biome: Moose rumen | place: Sweden | collected 2011-10 | study: EMG produced TPA metagenomics assembly of the PRJEB12797 data set...
GTTCCCACACCCAAAGACCGTTCTCCTTACGCGCTCTGATAGTTGGGGTTGACCAGTAATGGCGCACATCAGGATCTTTCTCGTCAATCACTGCGAAGTTGAGCATGTGCTGTGCTCGTCTGCCTAAAGCAACGATACTACCAGTAAGGGCATCGGCCTTGACTCCAAACATCTCCTCCATCTGTTGCAGCGTATATCTCTGACCACGGCCAGCTTGCAAATAGCACTGTAACATACGTTTGATGCTATTGCTGCCATTGGCGATTATCCGGCACCATTCATCCATGGAAATGGTTAGTGGGGCCTCCTTGAAGCCATCTGTATATGTATGATGGTATGAGGTGAATGGCCTGTCATCAATGAGTTCTACACTCGATGAGCCACCACCAAATTGTGGAACTTTATATTTGAGCCTGGGAATATTTACCTCCTTCGAGAACACATCATTCCATGTATTGAAGGTTTTCTCGTTGAAAATAGCATAGCCCTCTTCGTCAAATCCGTCTATTATTCGGAAATCAGCGATAAGATCCTGTTTCTCTTTCTCTGATAAAGTTGGAACCCATAAAGTTTCAAACTTGGCCTGAAGCCCTGCCTTGGTATAGCTGTTTACTTTCATCTTTGATGACTTCAAGAAGCGTTCAACAGCACGGAATAACTTCTTCATCTTTGCCCTGTCAGCATAGGTGAAGTCATACTGCGTCACGGGAACTGCCATATCTGCTAACAGGTTGTCAGCCGTCAGAAGTGCCTTTGTTCCTTCATCACCTGTAGCAATTACAATCTCATAGATAATCGCTTTCAATATTACTTCTTTCTGATCAGTCATAATGCCCAACTGTTATTTCTTTAATGTCACTCCGTTTCGTCTGGACTATCATAAAACTCCATCGCTGCGAGGGCTTCATCATCAGTGCTGAATTCAGAATCCTCTTCGAAGATTTCTTCCACTTCGTCAACGACTTCCCTGTTCTCCAATTGCTCTATCTCCACCATCTGCTTCTCTGGTGCAAACGAGCCAACCTTACCTGCTTTTATTCTATGTCTCATAATTCTGATTTCTATTATTGTTTAATCCCAACCCTCTTCATCGTTATTCTCCATGTATCGACTCATACCGTTGTCCTCCATGTCATCTTCCGATGCAGGGTCGAAGCCACGCATATTATCATAGCTGTTCGAACTATGAGAGCGTGATGATGAAGATGAAGAATGATTTGATGATACGGAAATCTTTTCTTCTATTGTATGCGTGTCTTGCTTAATGTGAGGTGTATTTGTATCACACTTCTCATACATCTCCTCACTGTTATTGTCTTCTATCATAGGCGAATACTCCCTCTTACCCATATTACCGCAAGAAAGTAAAAGCAATACAGATATAATGATGCAGAATCCTTTCATGACACTTCCCAACTTTATCATTTTTTTCGCAGGATATACTTCCCTTCAATAGATTCGACATCAGATAACGTATTGAGAATATCTTCTACGTCTTCTTCTTTAATGGTAGCCCCCCAAGCTGTTCTACTGATAGTTCTGGCGATGTCTCTTATTCTAGCAGGTAATCTAAAGAATCCCATGGCCCGCAGAACAGCTTGTTTCCTTACAGCATAGAGTGGGCTCTTTATGATTCTCTGGATATCAATCTGTTTTGGGATTGCTTTTTCCTCTTTTTTTATCGGAGTAGCATTTACAGGATCGCCGTTGTGTTTAAACCAAACACCCTTGACCTTCAATCTACAGTATTCAAAGACTGACCTATCGACAATACTCTCCACATCATTACAATAATCGACAGAATTTTCCATTACCTTGTATAGTTCTGTCTGTGGATAAGCGACAATCTTCTTTTCCCCTTTCAACCATACGGAACCATTAAACAGCATACTCTTCATAGTGAAACACTCGTTCTTCAAATTTAGGCGATAAAGTTTCCCGTCTATATATTTCAGTTTGCCTTCTGTCGAGAAGACTTTCTCGCCATATCTGTTCACAATGGAACATCTCGTTAAGTTATTTTCAATAGTAAAGTCTGATTCTTTTGCTGGCTCTTGGCTAGTATTATCAGCACTGGATGAAGGTTCTGATTCTTGGTCGTATATAGAGGAAATCAAGCCAAGCTTATATAAACGAGCTCTTATGGCGACCTCAGTACGGCCTATCAAATCAGCTATAGTCTGGAAATTTGTGCCACTGTGGAAGAACTGTACAAGACGTTCCTCTTCATCCTTTGTCCAAGGTTTCCCTTTTCTGTTGACTGTAGCAAAGTCTTTTTCAGGTAAAACATCGTATGGAATAGTAGTCGTCTCGATAATATTATTATGAGTATCTAAATACACGTGTTCAATTTCTGTATTGTCGGATGAGACCTCGGAACCAATTGGGGGATTCGTTGGTTTGTCATAATCTTCCACCAATACTTTCTTTGTCTCTTCTTCTTTCTCCTCTGTCATTTCGGCAGGGGCATCATCTATGACTTTCTCTTCAGGTCTATTGTTTCCACGTAATACGTCAATAGCCTCTCCGATATTGTCTATTAATACCATTGAACCCTCTTCACTCATTAGGGCAATTTTCAAGTCTGACAAGAAATTATCGTAGATGAAGGCAAACGATGGCGCGATTTCTCCCTGCTTAATTGGATGATTAACGATGTGGTCGTACAGGTTGTAAACGGTAGGACATATCTCTTTAAACATCTCCCTCTCGTTGCGATGAGATTTCAGAAACGAAAAGTATTGTAGATTCATCACAATTTGTAAATCTTCACTTAGCGTCTGAAATTGCCGTACAAGTTCATTGTCTGTTTCTACAATTGCTGCTTTTGACTCATCTTCTCCCCGAGAAAGTATCTTTTCATAGTCGGAAAGCGCAGAGGCAGAATAGTCAATTGCATTATCAGCACTTTGGGCCATCCTGTCTATTTGTCTTTCCGAAAGAGTGGTATAGGTTTCCAATAATACTCTCTTCAACGAAGATCGACCAGAAGGTAGGGTCATTAAGAAATATAAGTCTTCGTCAAGTTCAGCATATCTCACGCAATCCTTCAATTTGGCTTCTGAAGGTTTAACATGACTGTCCCGAAGTAAGGTGAGAATATCTTCCCGCCCTCTATTAGGAACAATATGCCAGAAGTCTTCATTTTGCATGTACCAAAAAGGCAAGTACAATTCGGGATGAAAGAGAGTCTCGTCTTTTAGCGTTCTCTCCCAAACTTTCTGAAATGTACTCTTCAACATATCGTCATACAGAATCATGTTTTCTGATAACACATTAGTTTCGTACATTTCAATAACAGATAGAAGCAAGATTGCCTTGTGGGGCGATTTGCGACTATACTTGTTATTTGTTTTTAGGTTTTTGAAGGCTTCTATATAATCCATGTTCCAATGATGTTACAATTCTTCTGGCTCTTCGTCTTGAGTGAACTCATCTGACTTTTTATTTGTCAATTGAAGGAATATATCAAGGAAAGACCTATGAGAAAAGAAATAGCTTGGGTCAGATTTCAGTTTCTCTTCCATGATAGAAAATCCGTAGTTGGCATATTCTTCCATCGTCTCGATCAGGCTTGTCACAACAGTGCTAACTTTTATGTCACCCTTGTCAAGAGCTATCCAGTCAACATCCGTTTTTGCCACCAAAGCGATAAATATATAAGAACGTAAGCCTGAGTAGGCATGCCTGAACTTCTTTGAATCAAGATTGCCCCATTTGTCAATCGGCTGGCCCAACACTTTTAAATCTTCACTCGATTCGGACAGTGGTAACTTTTTATTGGCATATAATCCAATAAAGAAGGCCATAATGTATGGCTCATAGCCGGCACCCAGGACTTTTCCTTTGGCACCTGTATTTTCAGAAGCGCCAATGCCATAATCTGAAATAATTCTTAGTACACTCTGTTCGTACTTTTTCTCAAATCGAGGGTTTCTGCGTCCCCAAATATCTATCAGTTTCTCATCCTTACCCACGAGTTCTTCTATGTTGTTCAGTATATCAGCCATAGTTACTTGATTTTAGATATTACAGTTTGAATAGTACCCAGTTTCTTGTCATCGAAAGGTTTCTTCTTCTCTATACGGAAGACGCTGCCATTCACCTCGTCTATCTTGACTCTGTCAAGAACGGCTTCACCATTACTCTCTTTTAAGAAACTCTTTGTTACGATAACAACTTGCTTCTTCAGTTTACTAATGACATTAAAGAATTCACTTTCTTTGGCATCAGTAAATGAAGAGGTAGGTGCATCAAATAACAGCGGGAACTCCGTCTTGTCCCTTTCGCTTGATAGCTTACCAATTGCGAACAATACAGACATCAGGTAAGTTGTGCGTAATGCCGTATTGGGCGTGAAAATTCTCGTATTGTCATTATTCATCAGCACGGCTTCACCCTGTCCGTTGGCTTTCTCTAAGATTCTAATTGTACCCTTGAAGTCATTTGAATTAAGCTTCTCTAAGAATACATTCGACTCATCCTCAATAGCATGAAGCAACCTTTTCTTATTAGTTTCCTTAGCAGACTTGAAGGCTTCTGAAATCTGACGGATAATAAGTGCAGTCTTGGCAAAGATAGCAGCCGAAGTGCCTTCGGCCAATTTACTGAGAGCATCCTGTGCTTCATCAAGGGCAGCCCGGTGTTGCGCCCTCTGTCTTTTCAGGAAGTCAATTCTGTTCTCTGCTTTGTTTTTCTGATCAACCCAATTGGAAATATTCTCATAGTTGGCCAGCAACTGCTCTTCCGTAAGTCCGTCTGTCTGAGCCAAGATTCGTTTCTTTTGCTCAAACTCCACATTCAGGTTCGCATCGATCTTCTTTACTTCATCGTGCATGCGATTGTTGAATGCAATAGCTTCCTGAATCTTATGACGTAGTTTGGTAATTTCAGACAAGTTGTCATTGAGCGTCGTGTCTCGCTTCTGAAGCTCTACTATGTAGTTGTTCATGTAATAGGGAGCAATCTCTTCATCCTCGGGAACCTTTAGTGACTCCTGATATTCTTCAAGGCGATGAAGCATGAACTCCCAAGCTTCTGAGTGTTTCTTAGCTGGACGGCCACAAATCTTGCAGACTTCTTCATCCAACATTTCTTGCATGACCTTCTGGCCAGGAATGTGAACAGGTAATGGAACAAAGTCTGTCTGCATCTTCTTGATAGCCTTTTCCTGTCCAGCAGTAAAAAGGTAGTTCTGTTCCAGCTTCCTTCGCTTCTTATCTACTTCACTGACCTTGCTGGAGTACTCTTCAGCAATATCTGCAAAACCCATCAAAATCCACATGTCATCAAGGAGGTTGATAGTATAATTCTCATCAATGCGGGCTTGCATTTGAGAACGTTTCTGTGAAAGAGTCTCTATCCTACGATTGACGGCAATAAGCAATTTTGATGCCTCTTTGCTCTGTTCAATGCTTTTCAGCAGACTATCAAAGTTCACAGCCTCATTCTCCTTGTTTTTTATCTCTCTTTCAATGTCAGAAAGGGTGCCCGTCTCAAACTCAATGGTTCTATTGAGCTGCTTGATTCTATCAGTATTCTTTTTGTCCAGTTTCTGGGCATTGTCACGAGCTTGGTCGGCTTTCTTTGTAGCATACTCCATAAAAGCAAAATATGCCTCGAAATCTTTCACATCACTGAAGGTCTCAACAAGCATCTTCAGCGCGTTAGAATTCTGGAACACATCAAGGTCGCTTTCTCCCTTGAACATTGTGTATTTCCGAATTTCCGAAGGTAGGTCGTAGTCAAAACGGATACCGTCTTTTACAATTCTCTCTACGCCGTTGTTCTCTATGAGGTTAAAAGAATAATTAGAAGTGCTTACTTCTCCATCGAATGACTTGGTAAAGTGGAACATCTTCTCCAGAATCTTTGTTTTACCCTTATGTTCGTAAGTCATAGCGACCCTTACATCATCAGAATCATTGGCGAAAAGCTCTTCGATACGCTTTTTGGAGATGAACTTGGTATCCATTTTGTTGGTTCCATCAGTACGAAAGAGCCATTCAAGAGCCTCGTAGAATGTTGTCTTACCATCACCATTAGACCCAATGATAAGATTGAGGCCGTTGGTTAATTCGAAGGTATTTTGCTTGTAATAGCTTCGAAAGTTCTCTATTTCAATCTTTAGTATGATCATAGGATGTAGTTCTCGTTGATGTAGTTAAACACTGTCATATAGACTTTCTTTTGGTCACTCTCGTCTGTTGAGCCATCAAGGTATTTGATGATCCTGGCGACAGCAGCGACAATGACATTTTCTGAGTTAAGGGCTTGATACAAGTCCTCATACTCTGACTTGTCATAATCGTAAAGTTCTTGCAACTTTGGGTCATCAAGAACCATGTGCAGCATTCTTTCCTTGTTATTCATAAATGTTCATTGTTATAAAGATTCAAACCGTAATGATTCATCACATCTCTCAGCTCCATCTCTGAATAAGACGGATTCTCTGAAAGAAGTGCGAAATTGTTAACTCTCATCAACTCGCCACGTAATAGCGACTGCTCCATTCTGAAACTATCACTGTTGGGGTTTAATTCTGGCACCACTACAAGGTCGTGTAGTTCTGCCATTTTTTTATCAGGGTGTGTCCTAAGCACACGACCACGACGTTGAATGAACTGACGTGGATTACCTGTACTTGAACAGAAAATTGCCAGTTCGCTCCGAGGTACATCGACACCTTCATCAAGACACTTCATAGATGTAAGTACCTGTAACCGGCCTTCAGCAAAATCATAGAGTATTTCTTCTCGATCTTTCTGACCAGAAATGAATTTCCTAACAGTTACATGGTCGTCCACTTCTGTGACTACTTGGGTATATTGATTAATCAAGTGTTCAGCATCGTTGTCATCACCGATGTCTTCCGATTTGTCAAAATCATCATTACCGCCCACATAGTCAGGCGTGTTCCCTTCTGGAACGTAAACGAGCGTATATTTCAGATTACCTTTCTCCAGATGTCGCTTCTCAATAATCTCCCTAAAGACTTCCAACTTTCTTTCGGCCTTATGAACAATCCGTTTCCTGGCCAATAGTAGCATCTTTAGTTTTTCGTCAATATCGTCAAAGCGTCCTTTGTCGAAATTGAAATACTTGGCTATCCTATCAGACAATTCAACGTATGCGTCCATCTCTTCTGAGGTCAATCGAACCAAATGAGGATAGTACATGTACTTGCATAGTACACCCTTTTGTATGGCTTCCTCCATACTATACTCGTAGGTATAATGTTCTTCAGAACCGAAGAACTTCCTCAGTTTTTCATTGCCCTCATCATCGAATTGACGTTCTGGAGTTGCAGACAGTCCGATACGTCTGAGATATGGAATTACATTCATTCGTTTAACCAATGAGCCAGAACCCATATTGTGACACTCGTCAGCGATCAACAGCAAGCGTTTCTTATCAAAGCCGTTCAAGACATTGAAAACCTTTTCCCTTGAATACGATGCGTAAGTTGATATAATTATGTATGAGACTTCTGGCTCTCTTTCTGTCTTGTATTTCTCATTGAAGAGAATGCGTTCTACTTCATCACGCCAAGTCAAGTTTTTAGAATATACCTTGGTGATATTCGCAAAATGGAACTTCCTGCATTCCTGCTCCCATTGATTAACAAGGGTGATAGTTGGAACAAGGATGATGGCCTTATAGTATCCCTTTCGCTGATAAATCTCGAAAAGGCAATTTAGCGAGGTAATAGTCTTACCCGTTCCTGTGGCCATCGCAAAAAGGCCTCTCTGTTTGTTATTCTTCCAATTCTCAAATGCAGTCTTTTGGTATTCACGAGGGCCTGAAGGATAAGGGAAACGCGGTTCTATTTCGAAATCATCGCAAACCATATCTATACGTTCTTGCCTCTCACGAATAGCTCGTTCCTTCTTGATTTTGCGAAGTTTTGCTTCCACATCAAGAAGTTCCTCTATATCCTTATCACCATAATTCGACATAATTGCAGACACCAAATTCTCTGGAGAAAGATACTCTACATTCTTTTTCTTTCCCTCCATAATGGTATCGAATTCCTCCCGTTGTCCTTTGATACGTTTCTGGACCATCATGTCAATGGAATCACTTCGATCTATCTTTATCTCTTCGAGATTATTGAACAAGCCACTAATTGTAAAATTGGCAGAACCAGTAAACGAGGTAATACTGTCACCATCTCTGAACTGCCCAGATTTTGTGTGACTGATTCCTTTCTTGTTCCTTGGCTTGATGATGCGTATATCAATACGTTTGTCATAAATAAGGAAAGCTAAGCACTCGAAAAACTGCTGCTGATATTCATCAAAAGTCTGGCGTAGAGTCTCGAAGTTGGTCAGGTCAAAGCAGTCGATGACTCCACCATGTACTCCTTTACTGATGGCTTCCTTATCTTCTTCTGAGACGATATGATTGATGACTAGTCTCATTCTGCCACCATTCGAGATAAACGAGGCGAAGCCATCAGCAAGTACACTAATAGTAGCAGAGCTGAAATAACCTAATTGAAGGTCAAATTCCTTACTATTCTCCAAACAGTCGTTGAAGAATTTATCCGGCGAATTGAACTCACCAGGTCTATATGTTCCGTCATCTGCCCAATCTACCTCGTACAGCATAAATGTTCACTTATTGTAACCAGCTATATAATTTATCCCATATTATTCCCAACATTGCATTGGTTCGATGCTTTACCAGATCCACCTTCCATGAATCGCTATAATTCAATTGGCTGATTGGCTTAATGTGATGTGCGTATTTGCTATCTCTTAATAATTGGATAGTATCACCATTTAATGTGATTCCCATTAACTTTGCCATATTTGCAAGATCATCAATTTCGCTTTGACTTTCTTCTGCCACGCACTTGTAATATAATAGTTTCTCTTGTAATCCTTTATTGCTAAGTGAAGAATTGATTTCAACAGGTAAGAGAGTCAAATTACCCAAGGAGTCTACAAACATGGTATCTGGGTCATATAAATCTTTGTCCCATGCTCCATGGTTGGTTTGTGGAGCAATATGTTCAATTGTCTTGAGGTCATTCGAATTCCAATACTTCAATTTCAAGTAATCACATGTGTCTGATTTACCTTTCATTATTGAACCAAGCGTTTCAGGGTCAGGAACAGTGTCTGTAGCTGTGATGAGTAGTGCCAACCGCACGAAATCATTATTATTTTTTCCATATTTCAGGTTGGCAGCTGCCTTTCTCTTCCATTCTTCCGAGGTAACACCTTTCTCTTTAAGAGTTTGTATAAAATGTTCTTTAAGAGAATCTAAAGTAATAGGAAGATTTGCTTCAAAACGTTTATGAAAATAATCACGATATGCAATGTCTAGACCATTATTGGAATAGGCAGATCTCCACAAGAAGTAAAAAGCCGTTGTCGCCTTAATAATACCAATAAAGTCGGCAGCTGCACCAGATTCATTGTCTAATACTTTAGAATACGATGCTCCTAATGTAGTAATTGCCATTCTATGATTTGAATTTTTGAGGAAAAGAATTAACATCGACGCTAATTCCGTTTCTTCGTTAAACTCATTTATCTGGAATGGTTTCTGTCCATCATAGATTAACCACAGATTGTAGAATTGGGAATAATCTCCCATCATTTTAATAAAGGATTCTTTTTCTTTTTCCGTACTCAAGTTATTATAACTATCTACAAGAGATCTTCTTTCGCCGCTGAAATGAGTAGGAACTTTTTCTCCTTTATATGCTACAAAGAATGAAACGATAAAATCATTTGTCCTTTTCGTTTTTACAGTATTGTTGTTATCATCTAAAAACTTCTGGACTTGAGAGAAATACTTTTCAGAAATTGACCCGTTATAATCAATATTTCTAATCTTAAGATAGTTGACTACTACAGGTTTGAATGTTTCCAATGCTGTAAGCGATGTTCCTGTTGTATTTAGTGATTGGAACATATCGAAGGCCCAATCTTCATTTTCGGGTTTGATAACACAAAAACAACATCTTTGGAGTAGATAGTAACATGCAGCTAAAACCTGTACTAAAATGCAAAGTGTGTCGGAGTCCTTAGTCTTTTCTTCTTCAAAATGTTTTTTTATAATATCTTTTAGCGTAGGACGCTCGTAATCCCATAGCAAATCCTCTGAGATTCCTTTTAAGATATCTTGTGCGTTTGGATAATCAGTTGCTTCGACATGGCTCTTACCTACGATGTTATTAACCCATCTTTCTATCCTTTTCAAATTTTGATCATATTTCCCAGAAAGATTCTTAACTTGAAACTTTGGATTAGAGTCATTGATAAACTCATCATATGCATTGATGAATAAAGCTTGATATTGTGCAAATTCTGATTGATAGGCATCAATAATATCATCATCAGCAGTCCAATAATCTATGCCACCACGAATAACTTTTGGCTTTAAATGTGGCTTTCCGCGCAGCAAATCAAAGCTGATAATATCCATTAGTCTTGTATTCCAAGTATTAACTATTTCCTTAACGCTATCATATAGAGGAGATGATGCTTTAATTTGGCTCAGGCATTTAGCTAATGTCTTTATGAATACAGAAGCCATTAACGTAATTGTTATGATACGCTGCTGCCCGTCAATAATCATATCGATTCTTGTCGGTTTTCCTTTGGGGTCTTTATTTTTGTTGTTTTTATCCCATACGGTAATGACAGTACCCAAGAAATGAATTTCCTTATCTGTAGATTTGATAGTTACAAGTCTATCAACCCCTTCTGCTATATCAGATAAAAGTTGATTGATATTCTCCTTATCCCAGCTATAGTCACGTTGGTAATCAGGTATATAATAACCGACACCACTTTGTCTATAAAAGTCGAGTACACTTTTATTACTCGGTTCAAATAGCTTATCAAAATCTAAATTTTCCATATTTTAAATTAGTAGGATTATATAAAGCAGTTCGTACACATAATATCATCGCCAAGGATTTCTGCAAGGGTGGTTCCCTTGTTATTGGCCAGGCTTTCTTTTTGGCGACGGATGATGTCGAGTTTAATTTGGCGTATGCGCTCAGGCTTAATCAAGTCTGCAAGACTCTCATTCTGATTCCACGTATAGCCGTCTTTTTCAAACTCCATCGCCTTTTTAAAGAGGTCAGGATGCTGCTCATAGAGCCAAATCCATTCTATCTTCTGCTGGAAGAAACAGAAGTAGCAACCAGAACGACTGCGGCAATAGGTACCTTTCTCGCCATCCACCTCGAAAGGAATTTCCTCGTAGTAGGCTGGCACACCCACGCCACTTTCCCTCAGCAGGCGGAAAATGTCGTCCTTCACCAAAATGTCTGTATTGTCAAGCAGTGGGAAGTCATCGAGCTTACCCACTGGATAGTCTGTCGTTTTCAAGAACTCGAACACTGCATGATTAAACAACTTGATGTCGTAATCCAGTAGCGCATTCATCTTCTTCGAGTAGTAGAACTGTTTGGTGATGGGTTTCCTCACCGTTTCCAATATTTCCTCGCGAAGGAATCCTTCAGGACAAAGCCGCTCATAGATTTCAGTAATCTGGTCCAAATTCTCATTATGCAGGAACTTATTGATTACATCGATACTCCAGATGTTCTTGCGGAATGGGAAGATGGCCTGGATGTTGGGCTTCGATGAAATATAGCCGTCTCTGTCCTCGTCGCCACGAATGCCAACGTATGACACAGCATAATCATCGCCCACATACTCTTCAAACTTGTCGAGCTTCATCTTCTTGGTACACCAGCGGGCCTGTGGTGAAGGCAGGAAACCGCCCATCGCTTTCAGGAAGTGATGGAATGGTGTTGGCTCCGGGCTACCTTCAGCAGCCCTGAGTCGTTCTATCTTACCCAAGTAGGCCTCCAAGCGATTGATCAGCGTTTCTGTCTCAGCAAGCTCACAACCTGTATCTGAATTGTAGTACTCAATCTTCAACGATGGGTACGTCTTCTTCAGATAGATGGCGAGGGCTGCGCTGTCCTTACCGCCTGATATGCCTAATATATGTCTTACCTTAGTCATTTCATTTATTCATCTTCTTATTGAGTATCGACAGCAGAGTGCAAACGTCGATGTTATTGTCACCAGAGAGCAGTTTGCTGATTTTCTTTTCAAGGTCATCAGCTTTGGACTTATCTTTCTCTGGCAACACGTATGTCTGTGTCCTTACGTTGGTTCCCTTGTTGGTTACCATATCGAAGGAATATGCTTCGTTCTTATCTGAGTCACCCACCTTTTGGGAAATATCAGAATACTTCTCACATTCTCTGAACAGGTACACCAAGTCATCAGCCAACTTATCTTCTTGCTCATCTCTCAATGCATCAAGACGCTGCTCAAGGATGGTGTAGCAGATTGACTGATACCACTGGGTGCGATTATCGTATTCTGTCATGACATGGTGGTAGAACTCACGCTGTTTGCCTGTTAGCAGATAGTCTTTCACATGGGCCAGTCGCTCACGCACTTCAACGATATATTCTGAGTAATCATAGCTCTGCAAGCCAAACTCTTCTACCAGACGTGCCTCGATGCGATCAATCAACTGAGAGTAACAAGATCTCAGTTCCCTGATAGCTCGCTGGATAATCTTACCATACTCATTGATAAACTCTTCCTGTTTTAGTTTCTCCTGAGTAAAGCCAAGAGCCTCTGGCAAGTCATCAAAGAAAGCCTTCTCAGGGTCTTTAGCCTTGGCTAGCACATCACGGAACCTCATTGTTGACTCGTGGTCAAACTTGCGAGTATGTTTGGTATATTCATCCAGCCGTACATAGAAACTGAGGAATGGCTTGATGGTCTCAATGAAACTGGCATTGGTGATAGTGAACTCATCGCCCAGATTGATGAAACGGCGATACTGGTTGAAGAAACCCAACTTCACACCATCAACAGCGAACTTCTTGATTTCAAAATCGCCTGGATGCTTCTGGAGCAAATCGAAGAACTCCATATTCACATTAGGCATAAATGCGCCTTTTGATGCATCATAGAGAGCAAAGTCCTGACGCTTGATGAAGAGATAAGTAGGAATCCAGAACTCCAGGAATCCTTGCTTTATCTTATAGGGCTGCGCCGACAATATCTTTATTAGCTCTGAAATCTTCCTTGCCTTGTTCTCCGAACTATTCAGAAACTCTTCACAGGCATTCCACAACGGCATGAAGCCCTTGTTGGTAGGCGCATCTGCGAAATCTCCATTCTGATGCAGGCCAGTATTCAACAGCAACGATGAATAGATGGTCTTCTCGGGTGGGAATTTGTCTTCTGGGAATCCCATTCCGTTCTCAGAATAGTGTTCTGTCAGATAGGTCAGATAACTCTTACGAGCAGCTGTTATCGTTCCACTGAGTTTATGCTTGTTGAACAGTTCATTGTTCATCACTGGAGTCTTGCTATACACATCATTGCATACTCTTGAAAGCAGTTGATTGAAGTCACGATGAGATTCCACCTTCTGCTCCTTGCCGGCAAATACCCAAACGACTCGATTCTTGTACGAGAAGAGGTTGTCGCTGATAGCCTTGTTGAGCAAAGTCTCTTCATATTCCTTCAGCTTTTGAATTTCAGACACAGCCACCCTGTCATTCTTGTCGAGCACACGCTCCAATAGGTACATGTACTTCTTGATATTATAGAGGTGGTCAATGATGTCTTCCGTATTGGTGAAGTAAGCAAATATCAGAGCATGCTCATTCTCTGCGCTAAACTTTTTTATTTCTGTCAATGCTTTCTTATGAGTAGAGAAAATCAGCTCAATGTAGCCGTCTGTGTCTCCAGATGGTACTGCATCCGAAGGCTCTTCACGAATCATGTAATCAAAGAATCGTGGCGTACCTTTCTGATAGAAATTGGCCTTGACAGGAGAGATTCTGCGATTGAAGAACACGTTCAGTTCATCAACGAAGGTGACAGGACGTGATACCATCATACCTGCCTCACGGATCTCTGCTTCAAGGTCAACGTCAGTACCCTCAAATAGCATCAAACGCTCCTTATAAGCCGCATAGCGGATGATTTTCTTGACAGTCAGTTTCTGAATGATTTCCTTGGCATTATCTATTGCCATTGCCTCACGGGCATAGTCTGTCAAGTCTCTTTCTGTGAGTTTGAATCCAGCCGTGCCAAAAAGGTTCAGTAAACCAATGGCTTTCACCAACTGTACAGCCTGTAGCATTTCCTCTTCATTGCTCCAGTCCTGACCTTCCACGCGTTCAATAGATATTTGGATGGTACTCCAACTCATAGAGTCGGCATTGGCATCTTTCAGATAAGAATAGAAGTTATAAAGCACATAGTCATAAACCTTCTGTAGGTTGTAAGTCAGATGTTCTGCAGGTTCAAATTCAGAAATTGAATTGGTGCCTTTGGCAGCCAAGAATGTGAAGAGCGAACGCTCATTTTGGCCATATCGTTGAATGGCTGTGGTAATAGTGTAGGCAGAGAAGAGATCCAATGGAAATAGCTGTTTGGCTGTTTCCAAAGGGAAATCTTTGACTACATAGCGTGTCTCTTTGGCCAGTTCATAAAGTGGTTCAATATTATCTGCATCATTAACTTTTCCTTGTTCTTTTAATTGGGCTGATGCCAAATATAAAAGTTGCTCTACTGGCTCAACAAAAGTAATCTCTTTAAAACGTCCTTTTACCTTAGTCCATTCGTTTGCCTGGGCTTCTGTCAAACCTTTAGCATAAGCGCCGAAATTCTGATGGAGTGTGGTGAGGAGCATAATCTGGCGAGTAGGAACGCTTACTACATCAGAAAGCTTCTGCAAGAAGTACAACTCTTTTTCTGGATTGTTTTTGGCAGCATGTTCCAACACTTTACCAAACTCATCGATAACAATCAGCAGGAATTTCCCTTTCTTTTGGCATTTGGTATAATAGTCCTTCAAGCTATCAAGAATGCTGGTAGTATTACCCTCCACGTTCAGAGCCTTGCTCAGTAACGTTGACATCTCAGCATAGTCACCCACAATATTCAAAATCTCAAATGACTTTGCATCTGAAAGGTTCTTGGAATCCAGTAGATACTTCTGCTTGCCAGTCTTCTTCAAGTCAGCCTCCAAAGCCAGAAGGAAACTCGACTTTCCTGTGCCGTATGAACCAATGATGGTGAAAGAATGAATGCCAGTACGGAAATCGTTCACAATGTTGTGAATCGCGTTCTGAGCATTAGGTGTTACGAGGTACTGCATTCCCTCTGCAAAACCGTTTTCTATGTTAGCGGATAAACTAAATGCCATAATAATCGTCTAAAACCTGTTTAACGTCCAAGTCCTTGATGAACTGAACCTGTTTGATGCCAGCCACATCGCTATAAGCGAAATACTGGCTATAATCGCTGGCCAACTGTTTCAGCATTTCGATGGTCTCAAAGTCTTGCATACAGAACACCAACCCAACCCTTTCCTGAATAGTGTCGAAAGGAATGCTCTTGTCGCCTTCTTTTTCCTTCAGTTTCAGTAAGCCATAAAGGAATATTTCTTTTGTTACCTTGCGTTTGCCATCGACGTTGAAAAAGTAGCCTTTACCTTCAGCATTCTGCCGAATCAAGTCAAGGTCTATCAACAGTGCAGAAAAATCCTCATTGGATTGTACTTTGCGAGGCAGCGTGTAGTTTTGAAGTAGCACAGCAATATCCTTCTTCACGGTATTGGCATTGAAGATCGTCATTTTGCCAGCTTCCACCATCCTCAACTTCACATAGTTCAGCACCTGTTCACGTTCAAAGTGCGACCTCTCGCGCTGAACGCCACAAAAGAACACCTTGTAAAGCGTGGCTTCCTCAGAGAATACCAAGTTAAAGTGGAGCAACCACAACGTGGCAATATCTTCGAGGTACTTATCCTTTCCACCATTATCATTAAAAAGATAATCTCCAATCCACGTCGACTTTTCGCCATCTGAAACTCCGAAGACTCGAAGCCAGTAACGGATAGAGGCCACCATATTTTTACCTACGCCCAAATCAATAACGGAATCAGGGCTGTTAAAGCTTTTGCCTTGTTCAACAAAATCATATCCCTTTTTCAACCATAAAGCCTTGCAAGGGAACGACTCGTGTCCAGAAAAAACATATTTATTTGCCATGACAATCACGTTAAACTGATTCGAATGTTTTTTTATTAATCAAATCCATAATTTCAATATCTAAAACTTTTGCTATCTTCATCATCATTTCCAACGGGGGCTGTGATGAATTAGTGCACCATTTGGAAACGGTTGTTGGCGAACATCCCAACTCTTTGGATAGCCAAAGATTGGACTTCTTCTTTTCCGCCAATATCACTTTTAAGCGATTGAGATCTTTGTTAGCAGCCATATCTTACTATTTTATAATGGCTACAAAGATAAACAATTTATTTGATATAACAACCAAATACCTAAATAATTTGAGAAATTTAATGAATTAAGTTCATTTTGCGGGTCAGATATTGCAAAAAAAGGACTGACAGCTCATGACTGCCAGTCCTCGATGATGAGAGGGCTATGCTCTATTCATCACCTCCATTTATGGGACCGTCACCAGC